>FUFK010057043.1_pt1 | contig 53742 bp, 58 predicted proteins | sample 1021851 | NCBI WGS metagenome assembly FUFK01 (sample SAMEA51879418, study PRJEB19060) | metagenome | reverse complement strand
CCGCTGAGGCTTGATTCATCGATGTGCAGAGCCCTCTGGGCACGGAGCAGGCGGCTCTTGTTCGGCTTCACGCAGAGTCCAAGGCGTCGCTGTCCTCATCTTCGTCGTTCATGCCAACGATCTCGTAGTTGGACGGGAAGAGGGCGACGGCCACACCAGCGAGAAGAGCGAGGAAGCCCCAGTTAAAGCGCTGCTGGACGAAGAGGAGTTCCAGGGCGAGGACGCAAAGAAGCAACCCACCGATGTTGGACGTCCAGACCAGCGTCTTGAACGTCGACAGCGACACGCCTTGTGTGCCGGGTTTTCGGTACGGGCCAAATTCGCCTCCAAAGCGCTGTGCGGTTGGGTCTTTTCCTTTCTTTGACATATCGTTCACCTCATCGGTCGATCATTGCGATGGCGTCGGTCGGGCATGCGAGCACGCAAAGGCGGCATCCAGTGCACGCATCTCGGATGATCTTCGCCTTGCGGTTGCTCTCAACCGACATCAGAGGACTGATCACGTCCACGTGGTAGAGTTCAATGGCGTCGTCGTCGCAGACGATGGTGCACTGGTCGCAACCGATGCATTTCCGTTCTTCAACGAAGGCGACCGTGCCTTCACCGCCTTTGGTGCTGGCGCGCTGTTCACCGCGCTGCCGGTTGAGCGCCGTTCGAATCTTCAGCGCTTCCTGAGCACGGCGCTTGCGCAGCTCGTCAGCACCGGTCATGGATAAACCTCCTGCGTAGGTTCCCCTTCAAACTTGGCAACGCACAGGTTCACGAGGAGGTCGCCAAAACAGTAGAACGCACCGACGAGGAGCGGTGGATTCCATGCCGTTAGACCCGTCCATGGCACCTCCGATGCCCATGTCCAGTTGTTCAAGTGGGTGCCCCACAATTCCATGGCGAGGGCCGCCCACGCCATGGCGGCGTAGAGCCGAGGTTGCGGCCCCCACTGCGTGAATCCGAGAACGAGCACCAACAGAAACACACCCGAAGTGTCGCCGCCGGTGTACACCCCGTAGGCGACCAGCGGAACAAACGGGAACAAGGCGGGCATGGCCCAGCGGGGGTCCATCAAGGACGCCCCTCTTCGTCCCAAATCAAACAGGAAATAATGCCCTGCTGGGACAAACAACGGCATCAGGCCTCTCTGGTATTCGTAAATGTGCCAAACCTCCGAGAAAAACAACTCCATCGGTGTGGCCAATGCCACCACGGCGATCATCTCGATGCGCTCTTTTCGGTCCGCTCGGGCAAAGATGGCGATGAAAACACCCCAACACCAAACGTTGACGGGCCATTCCGCCGCACCGTCCGGCAGTAGATTGCCGGCACCGGTTGCGGAAATCCACAAACCCACGGCGATGGTTGAGATGTACAACCACACCCGCTGGCTCATGGTTGGCCGAGGGACCCCCGGTTTTCATGTTGTTGTGTTGTGCAGGTTCAGGACTGCCAGGCTGCTGCCTCGGCACCCATGGCGATCATGCTCAATTCGGCGACCAGCGCATGCCAGCTGTGCGCCTCTTCGATGTACGGGTTGTCACGGTCAGCGTAGTTCTCAAAACGAGCGCTTGGAGAATTGAGGTTGTCCATGTCGGATTTCTTTGCATTGATGCGGTAAAACCAGGAGGCTGCTTCGCCATCAACCAGGTACACCACCGGCTCCAACGTCTCGCCTTCTTCGGTTCTGAGCGCAGTTGGAATGCCTTCCTGAATCAGAAAGTTTTCGACATCGGCACCGCCTTTGGCGTACCGAAGTCTGTTCGCTTTTCGATTGGACAGGTTGAGGATTTGGCTTCCTGCGGTCAGCATCATAACGCCGAGACCGTAGGTGCCGCTGTCGTTTTTGAAGACCACCGTTGGCTCACGCTCGATGCCCAGCGAACGATATTTGATGCGCAAACCGTCAAGGAATTCGTCGATCTCCTCAGCAAGTTTGGTTCGGCACGCCTGTTCGGTCAGGCATTTGTTTTCTGAAACAAACCAATCCGGCATCAGGTGCCAAGCATCGATGCCGATGAGGTCCGCCATTTCTTCAATGTAGGGTTTCAGAGCTTCGTAATGTTGTGATTTTCGTCGTCGATGCCATCCCATGTGGGGGGGTGGGGTGATGTTCGTGCTGCCCACGCCCGGAATCGTACCGTCGGTCAAGTCGTTGTTGAGCAGGATGAGGTCAGGAACCATCCCGTCCACCGTCAGAACATCGTTTTCGTCCAAATTGACTTCGTCGAGCATCAACGGTCCGGAGATACCGCTGACGGATCTCAGTCCGTTCAAATCGGGCGAACCAACCGTGCATTTGTACTCAGATTGTTCAATGATGGCTTTGATGGTGGCGATGTTTTCAACGTAGCCTTGGTTGCGCGTGTGGCTTTCAGGGTAGATGTGAACCCACGTGCAGTCGGGCTGCGAACGCTGGACATGGTCTTTGAACAGGGCGGAAAGTTCGTTCAATGTCTCCTTGGCAACGTTGTTGAAACCGGCCGGGAAGTGGTTGGCATCCACCACACCAACCTTCCAACCTGCGTCTCGGACATCCACGCTGCCGTAAATCGGGATGGGGACTTCTTTCCGCTTTGCCTTCATCCAAGCCGTAATCTCCTCGCGCTTTTCTTCGAGCGCTTGGTTGTGGTCTCGCAAGTTCATCTTCAGATCACCTCCGCAAGGAGCGCATCGATGGATTTTGAGGCCTTGGTGTGTCCATCGTCGTTCAGGTGCAGGGCTTCGAACAACCCCAGCCCCAACGCCAATTCTTCCTGACCTTCCAAAACAGCGGCCCAGGGCCGAAAGTGGTCCATCAATTCTTCAATCTGCGAGCGGCGCTCTCCTAAAAATCGTTCCAACATGCTGGGAGAGGTTGCCCGACCCGCTGGGAGTTTTGGTCGCCGCACAATTTCTGCTGGGAGTTTGGTCAGCTCTGCCGCCTTGCGCAGAGCCGCCTTTTCCTCCCGTCCATCGCTTCGTTTCCATTCGTTTGGCAGCGCGTAAGCGGCGGAGCGATGCGCTTTGCCGAGGAACGGAACCCGCACTTCCAGAGAGTGCGCCATTGAATGACGGTCGACCAGTCGAAGTTGGAAGTTGCTCAACTGGCCGTGCTCGAGTTCGAAATTGAGCATTGTTTGGAGGTTTGATGCCACACGGGATGGTTCGTGCGCAGAGGCGTACCAACCGTCCTCTCCGCTGAGTTCCCCTGAACGGAGCGATGTCCGCAAGCGTTCGGGCAGCGCGTCAATTCTACGATTCAGGACCCTGGCGTGGTCCTTCAGTCCACCGTACCTCGGATACCCGGCGTGCAACTCGTCAGCACCTTGACCGCACAGACCGACCTTGACGTGCCTCGACATGTGCTCGAACAGTGGATGGAAAAACATGACCGTGACGTCCGCATCTTCACCGTGCCAGGCCAACGACGGCAGTCGCTTCTCGAACGCTTCGTCCTCCAACACGTGCTGGTGATGGACAAGGTCGTGGTGAGAAGCAACAACCTCTGCCGCCTTCCAGTCGGGGTTGTCCTCGTTTTCCGCCACCGTCCAGCACTCCGGCACGGGTTGATGGGCCCGCTCGGCCGCTTCGTGGGCGACAGCGGCGACCAAACTGGAATCCAATCCGCCCGAGAGGACGATTCCTACCGGGACATCAGCCATCAACCGCTGTTGGACGCCCTCAACAAAGGATTCGAGCAAGGCCGATGCCTGCGTATCGGGGTTCCAGGACCCCGATGGGGTCAACGCCTGTCGTTCGATGTTGGCCACGTCCAAGAGCACGGGGCTGCCCGAGTCGGTGAGCGTCCACCGTTCGACCGTCCCCGGTCTGACCTGTTGAACCCCCTTCAGCAACGTGGTTCCGTCGAGCGGGTACTCCCAGACCAATCGTGCGGCCATCGCTACGTCGTCGAGGACGGGTCGGTGAGCTTCATGCGCTTGGAACGCTTTGATTTCGCTGGCGAACATCAACGAGTCCTCGACCGTCGTTCGGACGAGCGGTTTGATGCCCATGGGGTCTCTGGCCAGGATGAGTTCCTGCGTTGCAGGATTCCACAGCGCAATGGCGTACATTCCATCAAGGTTTGAGAGCCAAGAAGCGTGCTCCCTTGCCGTCAGCGTCGTGTGTGCGGTGACTGCGCTTCGATGAACCGCCAAAACGGCTTCAGTGTCTCCCGCCGTCGAAAAGGGATAGGTTGTGTGAAGACGACGAAGTTGGCGGTGGTTGTAGATCTCACCGTTCATGACCACCACCGTGCCGTCAGGATCCTGCATGGGCTGCTGACTTGATTCAAGGTCAACGATTGAAAGGCGTGCGTGAGCGAATCCGACCTGCTCGTCCATCCAAACATCGTTTTCATCGGGGCCGCGATGAGCCTGCAACCGATTCATTCGGTGGAGCACACCGGCATCGGGGTGACCAAGGACACCCGCAATGCCGCACATGGTTTAGAACGGGAGCCACCGCTTTTTCAATGGATGTTCAAATCTTGACGATTTGTTTACCAAAGTGGATAGCGGAACATGACCACAACGAGCAGGACGATGGCCACGGCAAAGGCCATTCCGTAGGCGATTTGGGGTGGGTCCGTCTTGGCGGGTTCGTCTGCCATGGTTCTTCCTCGTCCAAAGGACAGCAACCCCCCATTTCAACGTATTGAACCACGTGGCTGGGAATCGCACGTTCACGCCATCACGAGAACGAACGGTTCGAGGAGCAGCACCAGCGCCAACGGGATCAACAGCATGGTCGCATTGTCGTCAATGTACGTCAAGCGGGGCCACTCGGCCAGCATGCAAACCGGGGCGAGCAAAAACGCCATCCACATAGGTGTTCCGAACAACACGGACGAAGCAAGCCAGATGAGAAGCAGGAACAGGGTGGCGTAAATCATGACCTGTCGGTCCTCAACGCCTTTCCGTCGAAGTTCTCCCATCAGCGGGTCGCCGAAGGAGAGCGATGCGATGAGGGGCCAAGCGTAGGCCTCGTGCGGTACGAGGAGCAAGACGAAGCCAACGCCGACGGCGCCCCATGCGAGGGCAGAGACTTGGTTTGCTTCGTAATCTCGCTGTCCGAAAACGGTGAGTCCCATTCGCAGTCGAAGCCCTTCCAACACCAGCGCCAACAGGACCACGCCAGCGACAACCTGGGGCAGCTCGATTCCCAATCCGTCGGCGAGGCTGTCTCCGAGCTCGAAGTAGAGGTACGGAATGCCGATCATGCCAAGGTGGACGCCCCGCCGCAACAGATGACCTCGCATTCCACCCACGGACGTGTCGACCGGGTTGGTCATTTCCACTTGGCCACTCATCTCAATCGCCTTGAAGTTGTTTCAAAGCATCTTCAATATCAATGGTGCCCTCACACAGACCGTCCAGAACGGTGTTGTACGACGGATGGAGCACAAGCCGCCGCTCGTGCTGACCGAGCAAACGTTCCCGCATCCTCGCCCGTTGTGCCCTTCCGGAACTCTCGAGCGAGAGAAGTGCGCTTGCGGCCTCAGCGACACCCAAGCCCTTGAGGCCGGAGGTCAGCAGCACGGCCGGGGCATCGTCGTCGGCCAGGGCGTAGGACTCTCGCAGTTCGCCTGCGTGTCGCTCGGCCCCGTCCAAATCGGCTTTGTTGACCAGAACGATGTCAGCAAGTTCGAGCAAGCCCGCTTTTTCAGCTTGAATCCCGTCGCCTCTTGCCGGCCCTTCCACCACCACGATTCGGTCGGCAACGGCAGCGCAGCGCAACTCAGCTTGACCCGAGCCAACCGTCTCAATGAGCACGCGCTCCCATCCGCACGCCAGCAAGAACGAGGCCATGTCTTCGACGATGAGCGGTACACTCCCGGAAGACGACCGAGTCGCAATCGAGCGGACGTACACGCGTTCGTTGATGTCCGGATTGTCCACCGACGACATCCGAACGCGGTCCCCCAGCAATGCCCCACCTGTGCGTGGTGAACTCGGGTCGACCGCGAGCAGGGCTACGCTGATTCCGGCACCCGCCCACTGCGTCATGAGCGCGTCCACCAGAACCGATTTACCGACGCCAGGAGCGCCCGTGATGGCCATCGTGGACCAGGCGTCTCCGCGAGCCACGTCATCCAAATCAAGGTCGGACAACGAGACGGCACCGTTTTCAATCTTTGAAAGCAAACGAGCCATTGCTCGGCGGTCGCCCTCGTTGGCTTGTCGAAGTTCGTCCGTCATCGCCGTCGCCCCGTTTATGCGGAGGATTCCCAACGCCATTCACTGCCTTGGCCCACACCCGCGTCGTCCATGGCGGCTGCCTGTTGAATGAACTCGAGANTNTCCGAAGTGGGTGTCCCCGGGCCGAAGACGGCGCGTATCCCGNCGGCGTGAAGCGCTCCGCGATCCTCATTGGGAATGATGCCTCCACCGAAGACAATCACGTCGTCAAGGCCGGCCTCAACGAGTTTGGAGCAGACCTGTGGAAAGAGGTGGGCGTGCGCGCCGGAGAGCGACGACAGCCCGAGAAATCGGGCATCCTCGTCCCGAACCGTGTCCACGATTTGCTGAGATGTTCGACGCAGACCGGTGTAAATCACTTCGTGTCCTGCGTCTCGAAGGGCGCGGGCCACCACCTTCGCACCACGGTCGTGGCCGTCGAGCCCGGGTTTGGCAACGACGATGCGCAGGGGTTGTTCCATGAACCTCCCACGGGGCTTCTCCTATGAAAAAACCTGTGCGACCGAGGAAGGATCATTCCAACGTCGAGAGGATGAGGTCCACGGTGGCTTTGGCCGAGTTGAGGACGCCGGGTAGACCTGCGCCCGGGTGCGTGCCTGCCCCGACCAAGTACAGGTTTGGAATCGCAGGGTCTTGGTTGGACGGACGGAAGTAAGCGCTCTGCGTGAGTTTTGGTGCAACGGAAAAGGCTGAACCTTTGTACGCTGCCAGTTCGCGCTCAAACGTCTTCGGTGTGATGTGTCGCCGTGTAGCGATGTGGTTTCTCAAGTCCGGCATTTCGACCTCCAACGCTTCGATGATCCGATCCCCGTATTCTTCGGCTAGGGTGTCCCAGTCCACGTCGGCTCTGCCCAGGTGAGGTACGGGTGCGAGGACGTAGGCGGCGCTGCACCCTTCAGGGGCGAGGCTCGGGTCGGTCACGGTTGGAACGTGCAGGTACAAACTGAAATCCTCGGGCAGTTCGTTGCCCTTGAAAATCTCGTCGAGCAATCCCTTGTAGCGAGGCCCGAACAAGATGGTGTGGTGGGCCACATCCTCGTAAGCGATGTCGGTCCCAAAATAGAGGACAAACAACGACATGGACCAGTCCATTTTTTCGAGTTTCTTTGCTCGTTTTTGAGCCGCTTTGGACGAGGCGTACAGGTGCTTGTACGTGTGGTGCACATCTGCGTTGGAGACCACCATGTCGAAGCGCTCCTGCCCGCCCGTTCCGTCCTTGACAACGTGCTGAGCATCGGGGCCAGCACCCTCCACCTCGATGGATTCAACAGGGGTTGAGAGGCGAAGTTCTCCGCCCAATTCTTCGAAGAGTTTGACGAGTGTTCTCACCAAAGCGTGGGTTCCTCCCTCTGGAAAATACACGCCCCATTCTCGTTCGAGGAAATGAATCAGGGTGTAAATCGATGAGGTCTGGAACGGGTTGCCACCGACGAGAAGCGAGTGGAAACTGAGCGCTTGTCGCAGGTGGTCGTCCTTGACGTACTTTGCCACGGTGGTGTAGACCGAGCGGTCGGCTCGAAGTTTCATCAGGGCGGGTGAGACGGCCACCATGTCTGAAAACTTGAGGAACGGGCGGTCGGCGAGTTCCGTGTATCCCTTTGCAAAGACCTTCTTTGCGTATTCGAAAAACCGCTGATAGCCCTTCGCATCGGCGGGGCTTCGCTCTGCGATTTGCGCTACCATCTTCTCTTCATCCCGAACGTAATCAAACCGGTCGCCGTCGCTCCAAATCAAGCGATACATCGGCTGGACTTCCATCAATCGGATGTAGTCCTCGAGTCGTCGGTCGGTCAGCTCAAACAGATCCGTGAGCGTGTGCGGCGCGGTGATCACGGTCGGTCCTGCGTCGAACGTGAACCCCTCGTCCTCGTACACATAGGCACGGCCACCGGGAAGGTCTCTGGCTTCGTACAGCACGGTCTTAATGCCCGCCGATTGGAGACGTATCGCTGCTCCTAAGCCACCGAAGCCGCTTCCGATGACCGCCGCCTTCTTTCCAGATGTTGCCGACTGAGCCATGACTCCCCACACGGCGCCCCACTTGATAATGTTCGCTTTTAATCGGCATAAAATAACGATAAACCAAACAACTTATTATAAACTGAACGAAGATTTTCCATGTTAAGGTGTTGAGGTTGCAGCAAGAACACGACCTCGACAACCCCGAAAAGATTCTCGCCACCAGCGGTGAGAGTTTCTTTTGGGCTCGGCGGTTTCTCGGGAAAAAAATGGGCCACGATGCGGCCGTGCTCTACTCGTTTTGTCGAGTGCTCGACGACATGGCAGACGGCGACCTTCCCGACGGTTTCGAGCACCTCTCAGCGATTCAAGCCTCGCTTGAAAAAGGTGAGTGGAACGACCATGCGCTTCTTCGCCATCACGCACCCATGGTCAACGAATACAATTTGCCCAAGGACGTCATCGCATCGTTGGTTGAGGGGTTGATGGATGACCAAGCGGATGAAGTCCTGCTTCCCGATGAAGAATCCTTGATTCAGTACGCCTACAAAGTGGCTGGCACCGTGGGTTTGTTGATGTGTGAGATCCTCAACAACAGCGACCCGAAGGCCAAACCCCACGCTGTGGACCTCGGTATCGCCATGCAACTCACCAACATCGCTCGGGACGTGGTGGAAGACGCACGTATGGGGCGCCGATATCTGCCCGGAAGCTGGGTTGGCAACATGTCGCCCGAAGACATCCTCGATGCGGCGTTGGACCCGTACGGACCTGATGGCGTCCAAATCACCCGTGCCGTGGAGCGCCTCCTCGACCTTGCCGAATCCTACTACGCCAGCGGCCGTGCAGGCCTCGCTTACCTGCCTGCTCGAGCGCACTTCTCCATCGGTGTTGCCGCAAAGGTCTACCGGCAAATCGGTCGCCAATTGCTCCGTTCCAAGGATTCCTGGCACGGAAAGCGTCAGGTCACGTCAAAGGGAAGCAAGATGCTCTGCACCGTCCGTGCGACCGCTAACCTCGCTCGGCGCCTCCCTCACGCTCGCCGACCCCACAACACTGAGTTGCACACCTGGCTCAAGCCGTACATGCATCACGGCGGTGGCTGGTGATGGCCAGCGATGTTCACGTCCTGGGGGACGGCGTTGCGGCAATGATGCTCGCTGCCCGGGCGGACGAACTCGGCGCTCAAACGCTTTCCATCGTTCGCCCTGACGGGGCGCCCGCACCCAAAGACCACATGCTTGGTTTTTGGGCCACCCCCGGCCTCGAGGCTGCCGCAAAGCACACCCGTCACTCATGGTCGACCTGGTCGGTCATCAACGACGATGCAACAGCATCGCTCGTCTGTGAACACCAACCCTACCACGTGATGCACAAAGCAGCGTTTTTGGACCGGTGCAGAGCTTCAGCCGTCAAGCACGGTGTCCGCTTTGTCGATGAAGCCACACACGCCGATGCTCGTCCTCAATCCGTCTTTGATACTCGTCCACCTCGGGCTCCCGAAAACGCCATGCTTCAGCACTTTGTAGGCTTGGAGGTTGAACTTGACCAGCCTGCGTTTGACCCCACCACGGCGGTGTTGATGGATTTCCGAGTCGACCAGTCCAACGGGATGCATTTCATGTACGTGCTCCCGTTTTCTGCCACGACTGCGCTGGTTGAGTCAACCATGTTCAGCACTCGGACGATGCCCCGGGATTTTTACGTCGATGCGATTGAAACCTACCTCTTTACCCATCACAACGCCGGCATCAAAACCGTTCTTCGAGAAGAACAGGGCGTGATCCCAATGGGCTCGCTCTCGCCTCACGACCCCAACATTCCTGGACTGGGCGCCAACGGAGGGGCGATTCGTCCCGCCAGCGGCTACACCTTCGCATTTATCCACGAGCAAATCCAAACCGCTTTGGACGACGTTAGGAAAGGATGTGCGCTGAAGTTCAAGCGCCCACACAAGCGGATTGATGTGTGGATGGATGGGGTGCTTCTGACCGTTTTGCGTCATTGGCCCCACTACGCTCCCAACCTGTTCACGCGTATGGCACAAGGGCTCACGGGCGAGGAGTTCATTCGATTCATGACGGGCAATGCATCGTGGCGTTTGAGGTTCAAAGTCATGCGAGCCATGCCCAAAGTTCCGTTTATCCGGGGCGTTTCCAAATGGATGTTTAGTCGACCGCAAAAGGTGGTCCAATGAGCTCGCTTGAGGTGCTGTTCAATCTGGACGCTGTCAACACCGTGGCGCTCCTGGCCGTGGTCTTCATCGGTTTGCCGCACGGGGCCATGGACGGGGCACTTGCCGTCCACTTTGGATGGATGAAACGTCCGTCGTCGGCCTTGGCGTTCCTGGTTGCGTACGTCGGTCTGGCCGCCGTTGTGGTTTGGTTGTGGTCGGTGAGTCCCGTTCTGAGCTTTGTGGCCTTCCTCGCCATCAGCGTGTATCACTTTGGACGTGGGGACTCATCCTCCTCCCAATCGGGCCGAGACACCGTGGAGAGCTTGGCTCGTGGCGGTTTGGTCATTGGTGGAATCAGTCATTTCCACCCTGCGGAAGCTGACGCCGTCTTCAAGGCGCTCGTGGGGCCAACAACTTCCGGAGTGTGGCTCTTCTTGGATGCCGTGCTTGTCATTACGGCGCTGTGTTTGGTGGAGTCCATGCTGTTCAAGCAACGAGGCGAGCGACTGCAATTCCTCACCGAAATGGGTTTTCTTTCCGTCGTCTTTCTCACCCTGCCACCCCTGGCCGGTTTCGCTGTCTACTTTTGTTTGGTCCATTCCGTGAGGCACTTTTCGGCGATGGGCGAGGTTCTTCGAGCCACGGTTTCGACGTTGCGAATCACGCAAACCACCCTTCTGTTCTCGTTGCTCACGTGGGCTGTTGGTCTTCTCGTGTTTGCTCAACGAACGGCGTCCGTGGGCCTTGAACCAGCGCTCCTGCAGGTTGTTTTCATCGGACTTGCTGCCCTGACCGTACCGCACATGCTGCTCATCGACGGCTGGCTGAACAAGATCGAATCTTCACCATCGACGGATGCGTGAAACCGGCCGCGTTTGTGGCGATGCTGAAACCCTTTCATCGGTCTCGCCGAAGAGCAAGCAATAAGGGCGGCGTAGCGTGTCAAAGCATCGGGGAAGTTGATGTCTGGCACCGACGAGCGGCTCAAGGACCTGCGCAATCGGAAGGCTCGCAGCGAGGCTGGCGGTGGTCAAGCCCGCGTTGATGCTCAGCACAATCGTGGAAAAATGACGGCTCGTGAGCGCCTTGAACTCCTTCTTGACGATGGTAGTTTTCAGGAGATTGATGCGCTTGTTGAACACCGCTGTCGAGACTTTGACATGGACAAGAACGTCATTCCCGGCGACGGCGTTGTCACCGGACACGGGACCATCAACGGCCGAGAAGTGTTTGCATTTGCCCAAGACTTCACCGTGTACGGTGGCTCGCTGGGTGAGATGCACGGGCTGAAAATCTGCAAAGTCCTCGACATGGCGCTGAAAACCGGTCGGCCCGTTGTTGGTATGAACGACTCCGGTGGAGCCCGAATCCAAGAGGGCGTGGCTTCCTTGGGCAGTTATGCAGAGATCTTCTTCCGAAACGTACGAGCCTCAGGCGTGGTCCCTCAAATTTCGGTCATCATGGGGCCTTGTGCGGGTGGGGCGGTGTATTCGCCGGCCATTACGGACTTCGTGATCATGGTCGATCAGACCGCTCATATGTTCATCACGGGACCGGAGGTCATCAAGACGGTGACCAACGAAGTCGTCAGCTTTGAGGACCTCGGTGGCGCTGCCACTCACGGCTCAAAATCCGGCGTGTCTCACTTTACCGCCGGCGACGATGAACACGCCATTCAGATGGCTCGAGACCTGTGCGATTTGCTCCCGTCCAACAACCTCGAGCGCCCTCCAACAAGGACGACATCCGATTCAAAGGACCGGTCGTGCGAAGCTCTGGACAGCATCATTCCCGACGATCCCGGAAAGCCTTACGATGTTCTTGACGTCATCACCGAGGTCTTGGACGACGGTGGATTCATGGAAGTTCAGGCGGATTGGGCCCAGAACATCGTGATTGGTTTTGGCCATCTTGGCGGCCACACCGTGGGGGTTGTGGCCAATCAGCCGAAAGTTCTCGCAGGTTGTCTCGACATTGACGCCAGCGACAAAGCCGCCCGATTTGTCCGCTTTTGCGACGCCTTCAACATCCCGATTTTGACCTTTGAGGACGTGCCCGGTTTCCTCCCCGGGACCAACCAGGAATGGGGAGGCATCATCCGGCACGGTGCGAAACTTCTCTACGCTTTCGCCGAGGCGACCGTACCCAAACTGACGGTCATTTTGCGCAAAGCCTACGGTGGAGCCTACGATGTGATGTCCAGCAAACACATTCGAGGTGACTACAACGTTGCTTGGCCGTCAGCAGAACTGGCGGTCATGGGGGCGGACGGTGCGGTCGAAATCATCCACCGACGGCGCATCGCCCATGCACGAAACCCCGAGCAGGAGCGGGAGCGCTTGACGGAGGATTTCAAGGAGACGTTCGCCAATCCGTACAAGGCGGCGGCGTTGGGGTACCTCGACGATGTCATCGAACCCAATCAGACGCGTCAACGGCTGAGTCGAGCGCTTGAAATGCTGATGGACAAAGAAGAACTTCGGCCAGCACGAAAGCACGGCAACATTCCACTCTGAGGTGCAACGATGAGCGACGATGTCTCGGAATTGATGATGGCCGCTCTTGCTGCGGTCCTTGCTGCAACCCAGATGGAGGGTGAGGACCCCTCTCAGAACGCTCGGAGACTTGGTTCGGCTTGGTCCCAGGACCACCGACGAATGATGACCGGTAAAGCATCGCTCATGAACGCACGAGCAGGTCGTTCTCCATGGAGGTGAAATGATGTCGCAAACACGCAAAGTCGTCGTCAACGGAACGGAATACGAAGTCGAACTGGTGGGCGAGGGCACCACCTGGAAAGCGACCGTCGGGGGCCAGAGTTTTGACATCGAACTTCCCGAAGCTGCGATTGCCGCAAAGCCTCGTCGCTCCGGTGGCCGGAAAAAGAAAAAGTCCGGGACGGTCTCTGCCAACATTCCAGGAAAAGTGGTCACGGTCGAGGTGGAGGAAGGACAATCGGTGGTTGAAGGCCAGGTCATCCTGATCCTTGAAGCCATGAAGATGCAAAACGAAATTCAAGCACCCGTAACGGGGACGGTCGTCTCCGTTCAGTGCAGCGAGGGTGAGGCCATCGAGGCCAACGTCCCGCTGGTGGTCATTGAGCCTGAGGCGTCACCTGATGAGGACTGAGTGTTCACCGCTGGCCAAGAGTTAATGTAGCATCGCAGGAGTTGAAAGCCATGGACGGAAAACCAGTGTGCGACTTCCCCGGTTGCGGTGAAGTTGGCACCATTGTCTCCCGTCTGTCGCCTGAAGGCTACCTCGTTGCCACTGGAAAAAAGGCGTACTCGTTTCGTGAAGCCTACCGCCGTTTCCATTACTGCCAGGCCCACCACGACGCGCTCATGAACGGGGTTTGGTCCCGAGTCCGTAAACCGGACGACAAAGGAGACGGGCACGTCGCCCCGACCGCCATCTGAACCTCGGTAGGAGGCGCAGTCGTGATATACCTCCCCGGCGTGGTCCATGCATGAACTTTTCATCCACTTCAACCCGTAAGGCATCGTCCACGCTGCTGACGTTGATGCTGGTGCTCTCCAGTCTCCTCGTGGCAGGTGCTCCGGCGGTCCAGGCGGTCGGGCCTAATCAAAACGATCTGAATTCAGGGGGTGATTTGCCCGACAACACAAGCGTCAACATCACGAACTACATCTTTTCAAATTCCTACAGTGGTTCAGGTGAGTTGGACTACGGCGACGACAACGATTTCCTCAAAGTGGCACTGAACAGCAACCAGGGGCTGTCTGCCACGCTCTCGTTCCCCTCCTCGACCACCTACCCCAACGGGACGACGTTGTACAACGATTTTGATTTGATTTTCTACAACAGTCAACTGAACACGATGGGGAGTTCCCTCATGTCAAACCCTGAAACGTTGAGCACAAACTCCAGCATCTCCGGAGCCCACGGAGGAACGGTGTACATCAACATCGAACGCTATTCGGGCGCGGGGACCTGGAACCTCTCGCTCACGAAGTTCACCGTCAGCAACGGCACGGGCGGCGGTGGTGGAGGCGGTGGCTCGTCCGTCGTCAACTGCACGGGTGCAGGAACATTGACCTCCGACATTCTGGAGCCCAACGATTCAACCGCAACGGCGTCTGCAGCCAGTCTTCTGCCTCTTTCGTGCACGGGACTTTCCATCCACACGACCACCGATGTCGATTATTTCGAAGTTCAGATGACCGCCGGNGTCACGTACTACACAAACATCACGTTCATTGACGCCAACGGCGACATTGACACCCGATGGACTTCGTCCACCGGTTCCACTCTCACCAGTTCGGGAGGTACGAGCAACCTCGAATCCATGCAGGTCTTCGCTCTTTCAAATCAAACAACGTACATCAACGTGTACGGATTCTCCGGTGCAACCAACACGTACGACATTGAAATCACCACGGACAACCCGGGAGGCGGGCAATCCGCTGAACTCATTGACGTCAGCGTGGTGAACACCACGCACGCCAGCCTCACCTTTTCCGGTTTGACCGTCGGCACCACCTACGGCTACAACCACTCGCACGGTCAAATCCATTTGGACGGGAACGCCTACGCTGGCGGGTCCAGCAGCGGCAGTTTCAATGCGACCGCCACCACACAAACGGTCAACGTTTCCATCTCAGCCACCAACAACGAGTCGCTGTTGCAGGTAGCGGCCACGCTCTCCGACGCTTCAGGCAGTGCTCTCTCGTCCGATGTTGACGGTCTCTACATCGAAATGGTTGAACTTCAGGCCACATCTTCCACAACGGGCGAGATTGAACTGACCAACCTCAGCGTGGGGGACGATTACGTCGTCGAGTGGCTTGTCGTCGATTACGTGGAATGGCAAAACAACTTCTCGGTTTCCAACGATGTCTATGTGGCCATCAATCATTCACGGATCGATTCCGACGCGTGGAACGTGATACCAACGACCGCTTCGCTGTCTTACCAGGTCAACTGGACCGGGCCGACGACCATGAACAGTCACCTCTTCTTCGCCATGATTTACGCCAACGGTACGGCGCCTGATCTCACGGATAGCTCAAACATCACGGGTCTGCACAACGCTGAGTTCACTCCCATGCTCCCCTCCCTCGTCATCTCGTCCTACTCAGCCAGTGCCACGGCTGCGTCAAACAACGTTCAAGCCAGGGGACTTGATTTGGTGGTGGGTGATGCCTACCAGCACCAGTACCGCTTCACCGATGCGGGGGGTGCCAACCTGGCCGTCTCCAACTTGACATCCTTCACGGCGACGGCACAAAACATGAGCATGCCAACCTTCACGTACGCCACCCCAAACGCCTCCGGCACGTACTGCATCCACATTGATCTCTATTCGAACCTCTCCGTTCAGCTCGTCGGCGACTCGACCTGCTTCACGCTCGTTCAGGACAACGACAACGACGGCGTTCCCAATGAATCCGATGTCTGTCCCGGTACGATGTCGGGCGCAACGGTCGACCTTTACGGGTGTGCACTTTCACAAAAAGACACGGACTCCGACGGTTACAACGACGACGTCGATGCCTTCCCCAGCGACGCCACGCAACACTCGGACATGGACGGAGACGGCTACGGGGACAACGCCAGCGGGAACAACCCCGACGCCTTCCCCAACGAAGGTTCGCAGTGGTCAGACGTTGACGGTGACGGGTACGGCGACAACGCCAACGGAACCTACGCCGATGCATTCCCAACCGATCCAACGCAATGGTCGGATGTGGACGGTGATGGCTACGGGGACAATGCAAGTGGAAACAACCCCGATGCGTGGCCGTCCGACAGCACGCAGTGGGCGGACAGCGACGGCGACGGGTTCGGCGACAACCCAACGGGCACCAACGGCGACGCCTTCCCAACCGATCCGAGTCAATGGTCGGACTCGGACGGCGACGGATACGGCGACAATCCAAACGGCACAACACCCGATGCCTTCCCGGCGGACGGGACGCAGTGGGAAGACTCCGACGGTGACGGCTACGGTGACAACCCGCTGGGGGACGATGCCGATGCCTTCCCCGAGGACGCCACGCAATGGTCGGACTCGGACGGCGATGGGTTCGGCGACAACCAGGCCGGAACAAACCCGGACGCCTTCCCTTCGGATTCAACCCAGTGGGCCGACGGTGACGGCGATGGCTACGGCGACAACGCTGCCGGTCTGAACGCCGATGCATTTCCCAGCGACCCCACACAGTGGCGCGACGCAGATTCCGATGGCTACGGCGACAACGCAAACGGAAATGCCCCCGACCTCTGCCTGGGTACACCCGCCGGCGAGGCCGTCAACGAAGACGGCTGTTCACCGTCTCAACTCGACGGCGATATGGACGGTGTCAGCGATGCCAACGACGCATGCCCTGACACCCCGGCCGGTGAAACCGTGGACAACGTTGGCTGCTCCAGCAGCCAAGAGGACGCCGACAACGACGGCGTGATGGATGCCTTTGACCTCTGCCCGAACACGCCCCTCGGCTCGACGGTGGATTCGGCCGGTTGTGCCACCAGCCAACTTGACACCGACGGGGACACCATCTCCGACGACAGAGATCTCTGTCCGACGACCACCTCCGGCACCCCCGTCAACGGGGTTGGTTGTGCGGCATCTGAGCGAGACACCGATGAAGACGGCGTTGTGGACGCCAACGACGTGTGCGACAACACGCCGTTTTCGGAATCGGCCGATGCACAGGGTTGCTCATCATCGCAAAAGGACAGCGATGGCGACGGTGTGATGGACGACGTCGACACGTGTCAGGGAACAGAAAACGGTCTCAACGTGGACATGCTGGGGTGCGCCACCAATCAACGCGACGCCGATGAGGACGGTGTTTCCAACGCCGACGACGTTTGCCCGGCAACACCCGCCGGCGAACAAGTTGACGCTGCTGGGTGTTCAGATTCACAAAAAGACGAGGACCTTGACGACATCATGAACAACAAGGACCTCTGTCCCGACACACCCGTCACCCAAAGCGTGGACATCGACGGCTGCTCAGAGCAACAAAAAGACGACGATTCGGACGGAGTCAACAACCACCTCGACGACTGCCCCAACACACCCGTTGATGAAATCATCAACGTCGACGGCTGCGCTCTTGTCCAGATTGACTCGGACGGCGATAACGTCGTTGATGCTGAGGACGACTTCCCCAACGACGCCAACGAAACCACGGATTCGGACGGCGACGGTATCGCCGACCGTTGGGACGCGTTCCCCTCCGACCCGGCGCGAAGTCAGGCTGATGTGGAGGACGGTGCAAACCTTGCGTTGTACGCCGTCGTGGCGTTGCTGCTGTTGGGTTTGGGCGTTGGAGGCTACTTCTTCACCCGAAAGCCATCGCAGGTCGACGAAATCTTCTCAACGGGCACTCATTCCACCGACAGCATCACAGAACACAACATGAACGCAGCCTCCAAGGATCTGCCGACCATCGCCGAGCCTCAGCAGTGGGAAGAGAACGGTGTTCACTGGTCCAGAGACGCCGAAGGAAACCTGTCGTACTACGACGCGGGCTCGGCTGCTTGGGTGCCTTACGAAGCGTGAGTTGGGAAATCCCGTCGTGCAAGCGAAGGACGTCCAACCACTCAGGTCAGGACTTCGAGCAGACGGTCCTGCTCGACGGCCATGCGAAGNTCCATGGCNATTCGACGTCCGCTTGACATGGGCTTTCTCCACGTTGCGTTTCCATACGGATGNCCNACGCTCACGTGAACGTTGGTCCCGCCGCCCAAACGAGGGGCAACGTCGTAGATGTAGTAGTTCATGTCCTTGTCGATGCAGGTTTGCAGACAGAAGGGCCCGATGATGCCAGGGTCGTAGTGCTCCTTGCTGGCCTTGATGAACTTCTCACCCAGTTCAAAGGCCCTCTCAAGGAGGGATTCGCGAATGGTTGCCGTGTTGTGACCGACCACCGTCATCTCTGGGATTTGTTGATGAATGGGCATCGTCATCTGTTGTGGAGCCGGCAATCGGACGTGTCCGTCCAAGGATGACTCAAACCTCCAATCGACGCCGAGCAACTCCAAACGTTCACCCTCTTCTGCGAGCGGACTGTAAAAGAAGTTCAAATTGAACACCGGACCGATCACATAGCGTTCGATTCGTGCCCCGTCCAGGGAAGCCTGATCGATGACGCCTTCAGCAAGCAAAGCGGCGGATTTTTCCTGATATTCCTTGAAGGACGCACAGGTGAAGAAGCCTCGCTCGAGTTTTTTCTGAGCGTGGTGGAGCTTGACGATCACCAAGCAATCGATGTCCTCGGGGCGGTCAATTTTCTCGGGGTACGGTAGGCCTGCTTTTTCAAGAATCCAATAGTAGTCCTGATCTTCGGTTCGCTCTTCCATCCTGAGCATGTTTCGGGAGCCAAACATGGGAACACGGAAGTTTTCTTCGATGTCGCCGATGGCGGAGTAGGAGGTGAACGACCGGTTGGGGATGTAAATCACGTTGCGCTTCCGCATCTCAGCCTGCATGTCCGGGTCGAGGACATCGTTAAACTCGTTGAGCACGATGGCCTTGTCCACCATGCCCCTCAACACACGTCCCGAGGAACTTCGTTGCGTTTTGAAGTAGTTTGCATAGGTTTTGTGCCGACCTTCTTTGCAGTAGGCCACGGTGGGGAAGCCCTCTTCGATGGCTCCGTCGCATATGTCAAGCGCCGAATGCGAGGCCGTCATCCCGATTCGGAGCTTCAACCGGTCGTATTCTTCGACAATTGAGGCAATGTCCGATGAGCCAATCATGCACAGCACGTCCGATGGTTGTCCGTGGATGGAGGTTTTTGATGTATCCGTTGGCTTTGGTTCAGTCAAACCGCTGGAGTTGCATCAATTCATCGGTCGACAGCGTCTCGCCGGACATCAACTTGGCCATGAGGTCCTCGGTTTGGTCGCTGGCAGCCGGTCGTTGACCTTCACCTGCACTGGCTCCTCGCATGGCTCGGAGAATGTCTTGAATTGAGTGAAGGCATCGCAACGAGACGATGTAGAGGCTGTGCTGTTTGTCCGCTTCCTTCTTGGAGGTTCGGAGTTTTCGGTGAGCAGCCTCGGCTTTTTCTCGCTGACGGTCAACCTCTGTGTTCCACTGGAGCATGTTGTCGTGAGCGCTTTGAGCGGCTTCAGCGGCTTCCTTGACAGCGTTGTGCGCCGCCTCCTGCACAGCCATAGCTTCTCGAAGTTCTCTGCTGCCCTCGGCGTTCTCGCTGGCCGCTTGGGCTTCTTTGAGTGCCTTCCGCTTGGCGCTCAATTCCTTCATTTTCTTGAAGTATTTTCGCTCGTTTTTGCCTTGGTGTTTGCCCTGCTCGAACTCGCGCTCGAGACGTTCCATGGTGCGCGTGAGCGATTGGACGGTGTCGGGACGAATCGGTCGACCTCGGCGGTCAAATTGTTGCGGTTGCTCGGGCTGACTCGACCTCATGAGCTCCTTGGCCTCTCGGACAGTCTTGTTCGCCTCTTCCCGCTCTCGCTTTTTCTCTCGAACCATTTCGTTCATTTGGTCTCGAAGGTCGCGCTGCTCGCGCACTTGGACGATGAGTTCTCGCACCTCGTTGTTCAATTCGTTGCGAGTACCGGTGTATTCCTTGGTTTTCTCGTTCCAATCGTCTCGGATTTCGCGATGTTGGGTTGCTTTTTTGTCAACCATTTTTCGTCGCTCATCAAGAAGATCTTTGAGTTCAGCCATTCTTCATCTCACCTGGTCCGGGGAAGACTCCCATCCTCCCGCAGTCGTGGGACCAACCTCCCCCATTTAATCCTTCATGGCCGCAAGGAACGCCACTGCTTCGCAGTCGTCATCTCCAGTTCAATTCCTCAAGCGCCTTTCGCAAAGCCCCGAGGTTGACCGAGCGCTCGCACGAAACCATCAGAACCCTGCGACCGATCGGCTTCAACACGACGTAGCCTCGCTCCATCACCGTTGTGACGATGCCGTCCCCCTCAAGTGAACCGGCCATCTCGAGCCACTTCGACACGGTGTGTGGGGCGTGGGCATCGTCCGGGTCGTTGGTGTATGCGATGAATCCGTCTTCTTCGACGAGGTGAACAGAAGCGACCCCTTGCAGGACCGTGACGTTCTGGAGTCCACGTTCAATCATGCGGAGCAACGGTCCCTTCCGGTGAATAATTCTTCTCAACGTGCGGACTCTCCAGCGGCCCCCGCATCATGTAGCCGAGTCCCGATTGGTAGTACCCCACCAGCTCCTGTTGAATGCTCAGGCCGCGTCGCTGATAGAAGCGTTGGGCATCGAGATTGTCGGCCTTGACCTCAAGTTGAACGTGTCGGAAACCTTTCGCCCATGCTTCATTGCAAAATCGGTCCCATGCTTGGCCACCCAACGATTTACGCTGGTGCTCCTTCGACACGACAAAGGCGGCCACACGAACGATGTCGCCTTTGAAGGGCGTCCCGTACAACACACCGTGTATTCCCCTTGGCTGCTCCTCATCCAGATCGACAAGGATGAGGTTGGCGTCCCACTCTGGAATGGGAAGGTGCCGCAGCGAGGCTTCTGCATAACGCTCGCCGGTTTCTTGCAAAAAAAGTGCCAAAACATGTTCCAGGTGTTTTGCTGTGTAGTCCAGCGGTCGTCCTCCGGGCACCCAAGCCATGTGCACCACGGCAATCACTCCCTTTTCCCTGGCCCGGTTCGTCGAACACCTCGACGAGGTGCGGCCCTTCGCATGTTGGTTTTGTTGGGCTTCGGCGCTGCTTCATCGATCGCCTGTGGAGGTTTCACGTCCGTTAGTCCACCGTGTTCCAACATGGAGGCAAACTCTTCCATGGTCAACGCCTCTCCGGCCAGCAGTCGCTCGCTGACATCTGCCGAGGGCGGAGGGACCGCATCCTTTGGAGCCTTCGAGTTCTTTTCGAGGTAGGTGCGCAATCGCCCCGCTTCCGTGCGGAGCGTCTTCGATTGTTCCCGGGCTTGGGTAATCCGCTGAGCCAGTCGGCGGTCGTTTCGATTCACGTCTTTGACCGTCTCAAGAAGCGTTCTACGGGCTCGGTTGAGGTCGTGGAGTACGTTCTGTTGTTCCTTGTAAATGGTGAGCATGGATTGGAACTCAAAAAACTTCGAAAACATGTCCATTTCTGCGGCCAGTGTCGGTGCGTCCTCATGGTTTGAAGCCGTGAGTTTGTGATAAAACTCCGCCAGTGTGTGAGCGACGCGATGGCGTGGCACCACCAGGCGTTCCACAAGTTCATCCCTCGCCGTCAGACAGGCATCAAACACTGATTTTTGCTCCAGAGCGGAAGCGATGATCGGATCGGCGTGCTCATCCTCGACAACGGGGGGGACTCGTGTTTTGTTGACGGCAAATTTGATCGTTTCAGAATGGACTCTTTTCCGGACATGCAGGTCAACAAGGGTCGCTTCCACACCGGACAGTTCCGCGAGCGTTGCTTCAAACATGGCCTCGACGTTCTCAACGTCCAGACCGTTGAGGTCGTCGAACATCGAGCCACTGCGCTTGCTCATGTTCGCTCCTCCTGTTCTGCACCACCCGACGGCTTGGCGTAGGTGGAGGCACCGCCCGAATTGAGTCGCTCAGCATCCTCAAGGAGATGCCCCCATCCCCCTACGCTCATCGTGCTCCAGAACACCAGCGCTTCATCGCAATCGGCGATTCTGTTCTTGACGGTTTGCAGTCGAGAGGTTGTTCGGCGACGAAAGGACTCATGCTCCTCGTAGGTGTCTCTCGCCTTGTCAACTTCCTCTTGAGTGGCGTTTGAGTCGTCGGCTTCCAGGGCGCTGAGGGTCGCTCGAGCCTCGCTGGCGAGTTGATGGGCCCGATTGTTTTCTTCTGTCCTTTGCTGAAGCGTCTTCGGCAGATGTTCAGTCATGCGTTGGCGACGTTTCAGAATGGCTTCTGCAAGGGCCTCCGGCGTGATGGACAACAACTCATCACCCTGCATCGTTTCGGGGGGTGTCTTCAACGTAAAAGAAACAACCCCTGCCGGCACCTTCCGGCGTAGAGGTGAAGAACCACTTGACGCACGCATGTTCATGGGAGGAAACGCAGGCTCGTCGCATCGGACCGGTATCCTCCTCCTTCTCTTGTTCCTTCTCCCGAATTTGTCCACGGTTCAGGCGGAGGGCGGTGGTGTGCTCATCGATGTTGCTTCTTACGGTGTAGAAGACCACGCTTCAACCGAAGACGAAAACGTCACGATCACGCTGGAGCTGCACGAAACGGCCGGTTTCTCTGCCAACGTTTCACTCAACTTGCGTGTCGAAACCCTCGAGGGGGTCCTCCTCTCCAACCAAACAAACGCTGTTCCCGAGTTAACGCCGTATGAAGAGCGCAACGTTTCAGCCACCTTCGTCGGCCTTCCGTACGGCTACAGCCTGCTGACGGCAGAAGTGGTCGGCGACGTGGGTGGAAACACCTCAACGCACGTCTCCTCCATCACCCGGACGATGCAACGTTTGAGGCCCCTCACCGTTTCGCTTGGAGGCATCGGCAGCGTCGTGCCTGAGGGTGTTGATGAAAACGGTACGTCAACAACGAACCTTTCACTTCACGACGGGGACCATGTCCGTGTTGAATTTCCCATCATCAATCAAGGCGACATCAACTGGTCGGGCGGCGTCGTTCTCACCGTTGAAAACGACGGTCAGACCGTGGTGAACGCCGTTGAAAACATCAGCGTTGAGGCCTCATCGTCTTCCTTGGTGACCGTTCAACCATCGCTTCAACTCGCTGAGGGCGACGTGTCCTGGTGGGTGAACCTCACAGGTGACCTCGGCGATGAGCCCGGTACGCATGCCTTGAACGGCACGTGGGTGGTTGGACCCCCGCCCCTTCCTTTGCTCAACGGCGAACTTGCGTCCAACGCAGAAGACGTTCAAGCGGGACAGACACTTGACGTGGTCCTCGAGGTTTGGAACAACGGTACGGTCCCGTTCAGCGGTCGTTTCGTCTGTTTTGAAAACGGTGCTGAGGTCTTGAACTCAACCGTTTCGACNCTGCCTGCGGGTGCTTCGACGAATCGNTCGTTCGAGCGCTCGGCCAAACCCATGACCTTTGAGTGTGAGGCTCTCGGCGATCGATTGGACCCGGCCTCAAATTTCCCCGTCAACCTCAGCGTGGAAATGCCGTCCGCTGTGTTTGAATCCGCAGGCTCCACTTCACCCTCGCTCAACGGCGGCCCGTGGCACCGGGGTGATACCCTTTCGGCCAACATGTTGCTTCGAAACACGGGGTCGCTTGACGGCCGAATCCGATTGGTTCTTTCCACCGGGACCACGGTCGCATCAGGCGATTGGTTGGACCTGAAACAGGGCGCGGCCGGCGAGGTCGTAGCAGACCTCCAACTCCTGAACGCTGGCGAACAGAGCATCGCCTGGACGCTCGAGAGCGACAACGGTCTGGTTTCGGGTGCACAAACGGGTGCTTCCTACGTTGCAGTGAAGGAGCAACAATCCGTTGAGGTCTCGATTTCTGATGTCAACATCACCGCTGGTCAGGGCGTGGAGTTTACGGTCAGCGTGTCGCTCGATGAAGGCAGGGACAGGGACGTTCGACTGCAGGTTGGGTACGAAACGGGGGATTCGACGGTGTTTCTCCAGGAAAACGACCTTCTTCTCCAGCAGGGGGATCATCGATACACCTACGCCTTTGGCTCCATCAATGCTGACCGAATCGTTGCACAAGTGGCGCCCATCGATTGGCTGATTGGGCCTGGCCGCCTTGACGCCAGTGCGTCAATACCCGACGAGGCGACCTTGTTTTGGATTGAATTTGAACCCACGACGAACCCTTTGCGTCCCCTGGAGGGAGACGATGTCGATGTTCGTCTGACGCTTCGGCAGTCCGGCCCGTACCAAGGGCTCACGGGTGAAGTTTGGATTCTTGATTCACAACGAACCAGCCTCGCCAAACTCCAATCGCCGTCATGGGATGGGCGTTCCGGGGTTGACATCACGGTTCCGATCACCTGGCCTCAGGGAAGCAACGTCGAGCTGGAGGCTTTGTGGCTCGTCGACGGTACGACCGTCTCGGCNCAAACGACGNACATTTCGGGTGAAGTTCCAACCGAAAGCAACGACCCTCTTCCGGTTGGAGCGATTGTGTGGGGGTTGGTGGCCGGTGTTGGTCTGTCGCTCGTGTTACGCTTGCAGGCTCGGCGGGGAATTCAACCCACGGCGAACAAGAAAACACCGTCAAAATCCAAACCTGTCGAACCCCAGCGAGAAGAAAAACGGGAGATTGGCTGCCCTGAGTGCGATCGTCGACTTCGGGTACCGGTCTCGTATTCAGGAACCGTTGGCTGTCCCGATTGCGGCCACAAGTTTGGTGTGGAACCCGAAGCGCCTGCTGTTGAGGAACCTCAGGAAGAGGATGACGCCGTGGTCCTGTCTGAGCCGGATGAAGTCGAGCCGGTCAAGATTGAAATTGGCTGTCCAGAGTGCGAGCAAACCCTTCGAATTCCGAGCGGATACGAGGGGTCCGTTCGCTGTCCGGCTTGCACCCATGTCTTCAAATCCCATGAAGGATTGAGAAAAACAGGGTGAGAGGGTGGTTGGACACTTTCAGGAGTTTGAAGACGAATATTTGGAAATGATGTACGAATTTCACGAGGCCGAAGCAGGTGGTATCGTTCGTACGGGTGACCTTGCCGCAAAACTCGATGTGAGCCCAGCCTCGGCAACCGAGATGGTCCAGCGCCTGGCCACTCGCGGCTTTCTCGAGTACATTCCGTACAAAGGAGCAAAATTGACGGAACAAGGACTTGCTCACGGACAGAAAATGAAACGCCGCCATCGCCTTGCAGAGGTTCTTCTCGACATGCTGCCCTACAAAGGAAACCCCCACGAAACGGCATGCCGTCTGGAACACGCCATTGACGACGACATGGAGGTTGCACTGTCGCTCCTCATCACACCCGAAACCAAGGACCCGAGCGGTCGCGAGATTCCTCCACCAACATCGGACATCCTGCGGCGACTGAACGAAACGACCCACGCCTGTTCGCTGGCGGACCTCCCAGACGGAGAATCAGGGACCTTGTCGATGGTCCTCTTGCCGGCGTCCGAGGCCGCTGCCATGAACGACCAAGGTTTCGAAATCGGCGCAAAGGTGTCTCGCAACGGCACCGACATCGTTCTCGACACCGGTATCGTTGGACAGTTTTCGGATCGTACCATGAAGTCAATTTTTGTTGAGTTGCGTTCTTGACTCGTGTGAACCCTTTAGAACAAAAGTGTTCATCCCACGGCATGGCAGAGGAAGAATCCCTCTCAACCGATGCGGTTGAAAACCCGGAGGCCACACCGTCTCCTGGGTTTGCGTTCCAACTGCCGGAAGCCATCGTGCACGCCATTGATCGGCAAATCGTGAGTTCTGGACTCCGCTTGATCATGTTTTTGCCCGCCTTTGCTGCGGTTACGTATTTCTTAAGTTGGGCGTTTTCACAGTCTTCTCCCGTTTTCTGGGAGGAGAACATTGCCCCCAACCTCGGGCTTGGATTCTCCAGTTTCATGTCGTCAATGACCTTTGTTGTGCTCGTCGGCTACATCCTCGCTGTTGGGTTTCACCGTTACAGGGTGAGCATGTCGTTGGCCACGTTTCACGAGCGCGTTGAGGCGTCAAACAACGAGCATCGATCCGTGCAGTCGCTTCACGGCTACGATGGATTGCTGTACCAACTCCAGTCGTCGATGTCTCATCACAGCAAATCGCTCGTTCTCGCGATTGCCGCCACGCTGGTGTTGTTTGGTGTCTTCTGGAACGGGACGGGAACAATTTTCGCCAATTTGTTCTTGTTGATTTCCGCTTCGTTGCTTCTGCTGTCGGTTGGTCAGCATTTGCCAACCCGCTCAACACCGTTCAACATGGTTGACCAAACGGGGCTTTTACCGGCTTACACCCCTCCTGTTCACCCGTCGACCCTCAACATGGTGTTCAACGACCTCATCAAGACGCACATGGATCCTCTGTTGCGTTCCCAATACGATGAATACACAAAATCCCTTGAAGGAGCATTCAAGCGGGGCATCAACCGTCATTTTGCTCACGAGAAATTTTTGATGACGTTGTATCGCCACGCCACCGGACTCGATCGAAAGACGCTTGAGTCCGAAATGGGTGAAATCCTCACCAAAAAAGGGATGGAATTTGTGTTTTCCCACGAGACGTTTACCCTCGAAGCATGGCTCGTGCTTCTGGGCCTCATCAACCAACGCTGTCCTGCGTTCTTCCGCATGGTCGATCGCCTGAAGCAAGACCTCGAGGGCGGACGAGAGCCGGCCATGTCCGATTTGATTTTTGAAGTGGACATGGAAAACGTGGTCACCAACAAGGCGAACCTCTTCACGCTGTTCCACAACCTCTCGGACAAGACCCGGACGGTCGTGTTCCGCGTCCAAACACCAAACTTCGAGCCGAAAGACTTGGCGCTGACCTACCGCCTTGAGCCCGGTGAAAAATACTGGTGGTCTTCCGAAGCGCTCCCACTCGCCGCCGAGGGCGACGAAGACGTTCTCGGAAAAATGTCCGGTCTGCTCAAAGACAGCACGGTCTCGTGGCAGACCCTCATCCCGACCACGACCGGTGATGCCACCGTTTCGGTTCGCTTGGAGGAGACCAACGGTGAACTTCTCCTGGGCCGGCAAATCAACGTTCGAGTTCGGGCTGAATTCCGTCAATGGCTTCGAGCCACCTCGACCTACGTTTCGTACTTGTTCGGTAGTCTTGGTTTGGTCCTCGCCGGCATTCGCCTCCTGATGGAAGTTTTCGGTGGTTTCACCGCATAGCGGCACACCCTCCCTCAGCCATAGGCTTGAAATGGTGAAGGTTGTGGAGGCTTCATGCGCGGCATGCCCAACGACGCTGAGAAAAGCCCAGACGCAGAGCTGCGTGAGGAACTTTCCTCCATGGAAGCCCGGGTTCGCAAGATGCGCGACAATCGAAATTCCATGCGTGAACAGGGCAAGGCCATGGCCAAAAAACGCAACGCCGTCCAAGACCAGTACAAGGAGCACCGTGAAAAGCTCGGTCTGATGAAGGCGGAACTCGATGCCATCCACGCCGAGCGCAACCTCCACCGTGCAAAGCGAGACGCCATCAACGCTCAACTCAAGGACCTGTTTTCTCAGGTCAAAGGTCGTCGTGGAGAACACGGTGAGAAGAAGTCCGCGACGGCTGAATACTCCCAACTCATCAGCCAGATCAGCAACCTTGAGGAGCAGTTTCAAACCACCTCCTCAAGCACCAAAAAAGAAAAGGAAACCATGGAACGAATCAAGCGCATGAAGCGCCGGGCTGAAGAACTCGAGCCGGAGGTTGCAAAGTTTGAGATGGTGGCCGTTGATCTTTCAAACTTGGACGAGGCCATCGCCACCCTCAAGGCAGAATCCGATGATGCGCACAAATTGTTCGTCGAGGCCCTGAAGCGGGCCGATGAAAAATGGGCTGAATACAAAGAGGCGCTTGACCACCGAGATTTCCTGAAATCAGAGGGCGATCGCCACCACAACGAATCGGTCGAGTTCCATGAAAAGGCCAACGCCATCCACGCCAAAATAGAGGAATTGATGGTCGACGTAAACAAGGCTCGCGACCAACTCAACATGGCTCGTCGAGAGCGAGAATCATGGATCACCGATCACAACAAAGCCGTAAAGGCAGAGATGAAAACGGGCGCAGAATCCGATGAAGTCGCCGACATGCTCGTTCAATCCCTTCTCTCCGATGGTGAACTGGTGTTCGGAGGCGTGGGACGAGACGACACCGTCAACAAAACCAAGCGTGGTTCGTCGTCGTCCAAAAAGAAAAACATGCGCCGAATGGGTCCAATTCGCCGACGCTGAGGTCGTGCGATGTTGGGCATCATCATGGCGGGCGGCCAAGGCTCGAGGTTGATGCCGCTCACCGCAACACGCCCCAAACCGATGGTGGAATTGCTCGGTCGCCCCGTCATCGATTACGTCAAAGACGCCATGGTCAACGCAGGTGTTGTTGACCTTGTGGTGACCACAGGCTACCGTGGGGAGCAGCTGCTGCACCACGTCGAATCATGGTCAACCACCGCGGATTCGCGGACCATCAGCGCCAGCGTCAATCAAGAGGCGACACCCATGGGAACGGCGGGAAGCGTAGGCTTGCTTCGCGACCGAATCACGGACACGTGCGTCGTCGGGTCAGGTGATGCTGTGGCCTCGTTTGACGTTGCATCCCTCCTCAAAGCCCACCGCAGCAGTGGAGCCAAGGTCACCATGGCCCTGTGGGAGGTGGACGACCCCTCTGAATTTGGCATCGTCGGGCTGTCCGAATCCAAAAACGGGGAGGTCGACGGTGCGCTACGCCGAGGCTACATTCGCAAATTTTTGGAGAAACCAAGCCCCGGAGAGGCCTTCAGCAACGTGATCAACGCCGGCTTGTACATTCTCGAACCCGATGTGTTTGACCACATCCCGGTGGGCGAGAAATACGATTTCAGCAAGCAACTGTTCCCCACGTTGCTTGAAATGGACTGGCCCATGTACGCTCAAACGATCGATGGTGTTTGGTTCGACGTAGGCCAACCCTTTGAACTCATCAAGGCTCAAAAAACACTCATGGAGCGGTACGAGGAGTTGCCGTTTTCCTATCCACCAACGCATCAAATCACGCATTCCGTTCTTCACGAGTGCGGTACCGTTGTGGGCGAGCATTTGATGCGTTCCGTCCTTGGTCTCGGGTGTCAAATCAGCAACGATGCCCACGTCGCAGATTCGCTGCTGATGGACGGTTGCACCGTGGAAGGCGGTGCGCGTATCGAACATTCTGTGGTCGGTCGAGACGTCATCGTCCCTCACGGCGCCTCGCTGCGCAGGTGCGTGGTGGGCGACGGTGCGACCCTGCAATCCGGACGAGCGTACCAAAACCAGAAGATTCCTTGAGCTCCATGGGTGCGGGCAAGGTTCTATTTAGGACAGTGTGACTTTTCCTCTCGATAACATGACATCTACGCCTCACCGCACCTACGAACGAACGTGGGCCGAAATTGAAGAAATGCTGGAGCGAGCCACGGAAAAGATGCACCAGTGGAAGGAATGGTACGGCATGTGCAAGGATGAAAACGACAAGCCGGGCATGAAGGAAGCAGCGCGAAATCACAAGGCCCTTCAAGGCGTGGTCAAGACCCTCAAGTGGACGCTTGGCGAAGAGGGCATCAGCGACCCGTTGGATTGACGGAATCACCAGCCACGCTGGTCCATGCGAATCTCGAGCGTTTCGAGTTCGTCACCCTTCATTGGGATCCCTTCCATCATGGCCATGGCTTCGGCGACCTTGCCGGGCTCATCGTAGTGAGCGGTTGCCATGACGATGGCGTCGGCCATGGTCGGTGGGTCGCTGGATTTGAAGATGCCCGAACCGACAAAGATTCCGTCCATGCCCATTTGCATCATCAGGGAAGCGTCGGCAGGGGTGGCGATTCCACCCGCTGAAAAGGTGACCACGGGAAGGCGTCCGAGCCGGTGGACATCGTCAAGCACCGAGCGGATTCCAGCGTGCATCTCGTCACCTACTTCACCAAAGGGCGTCATAAGGTGCGTGCCAGGAAGTTCGGAATGCGAAGCAAGAACACGGTATCGCTCCATGATTTTGCTGGTAGCGAGGTCGAGTCCCTGGTCGTCCAAGGATTGAATCTGCCGGATTTCTTGATCGATGAGTCGTGCGTGGGTGACGGCTGCAACCACGTTTCCCGTTCCAGCTTCGCCTTTGGTGCGAATCATGGCCGCACCTTCCCAGATGCGTCGGGCAGCTTCCCCCAAGCCGGTTGCACCGCAAACGAACGGAATTCCGTAGTCGTGCTTGTTGATGTGGAAGTAGGGGTCGGCGGGCGTTAGGACTTCGCTTTCATCCACCATGTCAACGCCCATGGATTCGAGGATTCGAGCCTCGCCGTCGTGCCCAATACGGGATTTGGCCATGACCGGGATGGACGTACAGTCAAGGATGCCCTGAATCATGTCTGGATGGCTCATTCGAGCCACACCGCCAGCCTTCCTGATGTCGGCTGGAACACGCTCGAGCGCCATGACGGCCACGGCCCCTGCGTCTTCAGCGACGGCTGCTTGTTCGGGGTTGACAACGTCCATGATGACACCGCCTTGTTGCATTCTGGCGAAGCCACGCTTCAGAAGGTCACTGCCTTTTCGGAGTTGAGAAAAATCGGTTTTCATGGTGCTCACGCTGGTGGGTGGTCGGCCTCCCTTAAGACGGTTGGTTCTCCGTCGTGTGGAGTTCAGTCGGCGAGGACAGGAGAATCGCCTTCTGCGATTTCAGCGTCGATGGATTCCTCGGCGTTTCGGTCAATCCACGCCTCTTCACCCTCTGGCACATCCGTGTCAGCAAAAATAGCGTCAACCGGGCATTCTGGGATGCAGGCACCGCAATCAATGCATTCGTCAGGGTCGATGACGAGGTAGGTGTCGGCTTCTCTGAACGCTTCCACCGGACAAACGGCAACGCATTCCTGATACTTGTGGTCAACGCAAGGGGACGTAACGACGTGTGGCATGGTGATTCCTCGATNTGNTGTAGACGCGCTGGATACTTAATGTCTTGTTACAAAACGGAATTGATTTCGTCTCTCCTAAACCTCGCCTATGGTTTCGGGCGCTTCGGACGAAGAATTCTAAAGAGCACGTAAAGCGCAAGCGCAACCGCTGAGATTTGACGGGTTACTTCGCCGCTGGATTGGCTGCCGGTCGTGGTTGTTTCCTCGTTTGACGTTGCTTGGTTCGTCTCGTTTACGGGTGGGGATGAACCGTTGGGTTCGTCGTTGACCGTTGCACCCGACGGCGTTGTGTCGCAGGCGTCGGGAGTGCCGTCTGCATCCGTGTCGAGTCGGTCGTCCCCTCCCGGACAACGATCGTCATCGTCCGAAACACCGTCGTCGTCGCTGTCGTTGAGCGAATCGCATCCGTCAGGGAGGCCATCAGCATCGGCGTCGAGCCGGTCGTCGTGGCCCTCGCAAAGGTCGAGGTCGTCAGCCACGGTGTCGTTGTCTTGGTCCAGAAGTGAATCGCACGGTTCCGGTACACCGTCCATGTCCTCATCCACAGCGTCGTCGTGACCCTCGCATGCATCGGATGAATCAGGAACACCGTCGTCGTCCGAGTCGATCAAACCGTCGCATGCATCGGGTGTGCCATCCGCGTCGACATCGTTGCTGTCGTCGCCGACAGGGCATCGGTCGTAGGGGTCGAGGATGCCGTCCTGGTCAGCATCGTCTATGCACCCGTCACCGTCGCTGTCCCACCCCCACGCATGCTCATCCGGGCACGCATCGTTCCACAGTTCCACGGGCTGCAGGGGGTTGAGGGAGCGGTTGACCAGTGCAGGGTGCGACGGTGGATAGTGCGTTGCCTTGAAGATCGCATTTGCGGTCGCTCCCGCACGGTTGCTCTCCGGCACGACTTGGCCTTGCTCGAACAGGCCTGAGGCTCCGACCGGTCCGACGTAGTGCCAAACAATTTCGCCGGACGGGGTGACTTCGTACAGCGTCCCTTGGGTGCCGTGGGTCGCCAACACGTTACCGTTGGGAAGGGCTTGAGCTCCAGAGATGGAGCCCGAATACATCGTTTGGTTGTTGCTCCAGGACCACAGCGGGGCGTTCGGGCCGTAGGTGCCGTTGGCTTGGGTTGAGTACGTCCAGTTGTTCACCGGCGGGCGAACAATGTCCACGGATGAGAACGCAGGGTAGCGGCCGTTGCCGTTGTTGAACACGATGAGAGCACCCTCTTCGGGATGGCCCGCTTCAATCCACTGCACGTCGTGCTGGGCGTAGAGTTGTTGGTCGCTTGAGAGGCCGTGGTCGTAGACCTGGGGATTGCCCCACCGGTAGAGAATCTCACCACCCTTGCCTGAATTACCACCCGTCGTCCCCGCAGCCTCTTCCGTGGTGGTGCTGTGGTCGATGATGTAGATCTCGTTCATGCTCCTGCAGGACAGGGCGATTTGGTCGAGGTGACTGTTGTAGTCGATGCCGTTGCAGTGCATCCAGTCGGCACGTCCCGCCGCATTCCCAGTCCCTCCGATGTAGTTGATGTCCAACCGTCCGGGGTGGTCAGCAACCGTTCCGTAGTTGTCTTTGCTCGAATCGTAATCTTGGATCAGGTGGTCCCAAGCATGCCATTTCCAGACAATTTCAGCATCGTTTGTCCCGACGGGTTTGACCTCGATGATGTGGTCGGGCCAGACGTTGTTCTGTCCGCCGGGACTGTCGCTGGCAATCTGTGGATTGCGGCCGGCTTGGAGTGCCTCCTCTTCACTGCGCTCTTCCCACGCAATCATGAGGATGTTTCCGTTGGGCATGGGTTCGATGTCGTGGTGCGAGACGTGCATGACATCGTCGTAGGTCCACGACCATTCCAGTTCACCCTCCCAGGAAATGCGTTCGACCTTGCCGCTGGTTCCGCCACCTGAGAAATTTCCCGTGAGGTGTTGTGCGTTGTTGGCGGTCCTCAGAAGATCTCCGTCGGGCAACAGATAGGCCGAGAGACCCGGACGGTGTTCGCCCGGTGACGTCCAGTGATGCACTTCCCTGCCTTTTTCATCGATCAAATAGGTGGTGTTGGACGGAATGGGTGAGAACAACGTGTAGCCTTGGCTGGCTTCGCTGGTGCAAAACAGCAGACCGATGGTCCAGTTGGTTCGATCGGCGTTGCAGACGGGTGGGTTGTGTTCAACGGTGCTGTCGTGGTCCGAAGCCAGCGCAGGGGAAACCAACGTGAGCAACAACGCCAAAACCACAAAACAAACGCGGTGCGGACTCACTTCGAACCCTCGTCGTCACTCGCCAAATCCAGGGCGTTGTCCAGCGTCTGCTGAAGTTGCTCCTCTTCCGAAAGTCCGGAGTAGACCTCAAATTTTGCTTGACCTTTCACCGTTCCAGCGTCCGCTGTGTCCGTGAGTTCGGGTTGGCCTCGAATCAGGGAATCAAGCGAGAGGCGAAAGTGGAGGACGCGCTGTTCATCCATGCGCTGGTCGAATTCGTTGGCCAGGGCATGAATGTTGCTTTCGCCGAGTCGGGCAAACGAACGCAGAGCACGACGTTTGTTTGAGGTCGAGGCCTTGACCATCGTCAATTCGGGTCCGTGGTAGGATGTGCTTCGGTCCAACTCAACATCGTCGGCGTCCCCGATGAGCCACGCCATGGCTTCTGCAACGACCTCCACGCTGGCCACGGCGCTCACCGTGGCCCGCCATGTGATGTGGTGAAGCCCCATGCTNGGCCCTGTCGGTCGCCGGTCAAGAGGTTGCCGAATCGCCGTGCAAGCAGGCGTTCACGGTATGAGGCCCATTCAAATAGGGGAGGTGAGTCGGCAACTTGCAAGTGGGGTAGCCCCCGCAAGACACACCGAGTTGAGCGACATGGCGAAGAAAATCAGTGCAAAGGCACGCGCAGCAGCGCGTAAACAACGTGACAAGTGGAAGACAAAGCGGTGGTACACCATCCGTGCGCCTCGTCATCCATGGGATTTCAAGCGAATCGGCGAAACGATCGGTGAGTCGGACGAACACATCATCGGCCGCGTCTACGAAATGACGCAGCAGGAATTTGACGGAAACTTCTCGAAAATGCACGTCGTGATGCGATTTCGCGTTACCGAATGCGTCGGTCAAGACGCGTTGACGACCTTCATCGGACACCACCACCAAACCGACCACACCCGACGCCAGGTTCGTCGCTACCGCGGTAAGGTTGACGACGTCGTCGACGTCGTGACGACCGATGGCTACTTGATTCGCATGAAGCCGCTCATCATCACGCAACAGCGCGTTCAAACCTCGGTCAAGCAGGACATGCGAACCCGAACACGAGACATCATCATCTCGTTTGCTGCCAAGAACACCTACGCTGACGTCCAGCGTGCGCTGCTCGACGGAAAACTCGAAGACGAGATTGAAAAGGGTGTGAAATCCATCTACCCCGTTCGTTCCGTCGCCGTTCGAAAGAGCCAACTTCTCCAGGAGGGTGTGGTGGCTTCTGACGGTCCCACGCTCGATGAGATTCACGCTCAAGAAGAGCGACAAGCTGCCGAACTCAAGGCCAAGAAGGCGGCCGCTCTCGCAGCGGCCATGGCCGAAGAAGCAGATGAAATCGCTTCCGAGGATGAGGGCGATGACGAAGACGCTGAACCCGACGTTGTCGAAGAGGCAACCCCCGAACCCGCTGTGGAAGAAGCACCTGCGCCAGCCGAGGATGCATCAGCTCCCGACTACAGCAGCATGAAGGTGGCCGAACTCAAGGAATTGCTCAAGGCTGCTGGCAAGCCCGTTTCCGGGAAGAAAGCCGACCTTGTCGCTCGTCTCAACGAGTGAGGAATGGGTGTTCACCTGCTGGCTCGGCCGCAGGCTTGACAAGTTAAACAGCGAGTGGCTCTTCATGCGATTGGGCGTCATCGGGGGCACGGGCCTGGTCAAGGTCGACCTACCGCAACGCCTCGAGCAGATCGCGGACGGTGACGCTGCTCTCTTACGGCAGGACGACCTTTCCGTCGATACACCCTACGGTCGAGTTCCGCTCCGAAGTTTCAGCATTGAACTTCCAGACGGTAGACCGTGCGAAGTGGTCTTTCTTCAACGGCACCACAACGCTTCAGGCCACGGATGCCCCCCTCACCGGATCAACCATCGGGCCAACATCATGGCGATGAACGACGCCAACGTTGACGCCGTTCTTTCGGTTTGCTCCGTCGGTGCTGTTGCCCCTTCCTTTCCACCGGGAAAAGTGGCGCTCGCTCAGCAATACATCGATTTCACGGGTGTTGAAACGACCTTCCACGACGATGAAGCCGTGTTTACTTCGGTCACCGTTCCCTTTGATGCGTCGATCAACGCTCGACTCGAGGTCATCCTGAGAAGAGTGCAAGGGTTCGGCGAGGATGAACCCATGCGGTACAGGTACTGGCTGACGCAGGGTCCTCAATTTGAGACCGTTGCCGAAGTGGATGCCATTGAGCGACTGGGAGGTGACATGGTTGGGATGACCATGCCTCGAGAAGCAAAGTTGGCCGCAGAACTGGACCTCCCGTATGCCGCAATTTGCATCTCATCAAACTGGGCCGCAGGTCGCGACCCGTCCGACGGCACCAAAGCGCTGAATCACACCGACGTCTCCGCCCAAGCCAACGATCGACTCGAACCGGTTTGGGCCTGCATTTTCGGCATGCTGTTTTGACACAAACATGATGAACGGAACCGATGGACATCGGTGCATGAAGGGTCGTTCGGTGGACGAATGGATGGTGCATGAACCACGAGATGAATGGGACGTCATGATGAAGAAGGTCGCTGCCTTTCACTCGAAGCACGATTTTGCCGGCCAAAACGGGCACGACATGGGCTACAGGCTGGCGCTGACCATCGAAGAACTCGGCGAGTTGGCCGCAGCCATCACCAAAGGAAAACCGCTGGCGGAGTGCGCTGAGGAAATGGCGGACGTGCTCATCCTGTTGATGGGGCACAGTCTGGCCATGGAACTTGACCTGAAGTCCGCCTTCGAGGCGAAGTACGAGCGGATCATGAAACGGGAAGCGCTTCAAGGGCGCTTGGGCGTTCGAGTAACCGAATACCGACCCGAGTGACCTACGCAACCCAGTGCTGAAAGGTCATTGGAAAATCGTCCCGCTCCCCGGCGGCGACTCGTCGTTCTCCAATCATGTGAAAGCCCTCGGATTCAATGTCCGGAGCGAAGGTGTCGGCGTCGCTAACCACGGTGTGGATGATGGTGCGGTGGACCTCTTTAGCGTGGGGCAGGAACAATGCGTAAATTTCTCCTCCACCGATGACCACGACCTCCTCGTTTTCTGCCAGCGCCATCACCTCCTCGAACGACATGGTCTCGACGTCGTCACGGAGGCCAGAGCGGGTCATCACGATGTTGCGGCGCTTCGGGAGCGGGCGACCAAGGCTGTCCCATGTTTTGCGGCCCATCACCACGGTTTTGTTGAGGGTGGTCCGCTTGAAAAACTGCAGGTCCGATGACTGCCGCCAAGGCAAGTCGCCGTCTTTCCCGATGGCGCCTTCCTCATCGCAGGCGAAAATCATGGACAGCATGCGACGACCTCAAACGGATATGGGTGCTTTGATGTGCGGGTGGTGCTGATACCCCACCACCTCGATGTCTTCGTAGGTGAATTCGTCGATGTCGGTGATGGCCTCGTTCAACCTCAAGGTTGGCAAGGCGAGAGGTTCTCGTGTGATTTGCAGTCTTGCTTGCTCGAGATGATTGTTGTAGAGGTGAGCGTCGCCAAGGGTGTGAACGAACACCCCCGGTTGTAAATCGCAGACTTGGGCCATCATGTGGGTCAGCAAGGCATAGGAGGCGATGTTGAACGGGACGCCGAGGAACACATCGGCGCTTCGCTGATAGAGTTGACAGTTCAAGCGCCCGTTTGCCACGTGGAACTGGAAAAAAGCGTGACACGGCATGAGCGCCATGTCATCGAGCTCGCCAACGTTCCACGCAGATACGATGATTCGGCGGCTGTTGGGGTTGGTCTTGATGGTCTGAATCGCTTCTTTGACCTGATCGATTACGCGACCGTCCTTTGCCTCCCACTTCCTCCATTGTTTACCGTAAACGGGACCTAAATCGCCGTTTTCGTCGGCCCACTCGTTCCAGATTCTGACGCCGTTGTCCTGAAGATAGCCGACGTTGGTCTCGCCTTTGAGGAACCAGAGGAGCTCGTGGACGATGGAGGGGAGGTGAAGTTTTTTGGTCGTCACCATCGGAAATCCGTCCGCCAAATCAAATCGCATTTGGTAGCCAAACACGGACTTTGTGCCCGTTCCCGTTCGGTCACCTTTGTCGGAACCCTCGTGCAGGATGTGGCGCATCAGGTCAAGATAGGTTTCCACGGTTCCACCCGTTGGNNACACCCAAAGGAAGCACTTAGCCGTTGTTCCGGACGCTCAAGCGAAATCAGGGAGGAGGAGCACGTCGGTTGGTCGGCCTTTCGGTGTGCTTCCTCTCCGTGTTGGGTTTTTGTCAGTAGGTGAAAACGAGGTACAAGACCAAGACAACCAAGGCGGCGCCGACCAACGCAACAAGCGTGGAGGCTGCGGTGAGGCCCAAACCAAACCACTTGGCGATGATTTGCAGAAGTTCAGCCGAAGAAGAATCGGCAAATTCTTCGTCCGAAGCCAAGGTTGAAGCAGGGGTTGAACTCGATGCATGGGCCATCGGATGTGCGTGTTGAAATTCCACCCTCGGCTTGCGCAAAGCCAAACCTGACTGAGTCAACGACGCAGCGAGGGGTACCATCAAGCAGCAGGAAAGGAACATCCGGTTCAACGTTGGCCCCCACGTGCCACCGCTGCACCCCGGGTAGGTTTCACCGTCCTGTTCGACTTCGATTCGATTCTCTTCGGGGCACATGACCTCGTAGGAAAAAGCGTTAACGAAAACAACGATCGCCAGCAGTCCAATCACCACCCCGGACAGTGAGACGGCCACGGACCATTGATTTCGAGTCAGACCGAACGGATACACTCCTCCCGAAGCGTTGCTTGTTTCCATGGATTGCTGCGTCCTGCACGCAGGACACTCCACCATGCCGGTGTGGTCACCGGGGACGGCGAGGAGAACCCCACAAGCACGACACTTGAACCGCACCCTCGCCTTCTTGCCCTCCACCGTGGAGGGCGATGGAACGTGTTCTTTGGCGGGTGAGGGTTGGTTGTTCTTCGGCATGTCCCGAGCATCCGACGCTTCCAAGCGGTCCACAAGGATGGCTTTTGCACCTGAAACAGGAAGGCCACGTTCTCGCAGCAGCCCCTTGAGTTCGGCGACCGTCAGGCCGTCATAATCCGAAGCCATGCGGTTGCCTCGCTGGATGGCCTTAGAAGGTTTCAGCCGTGAATCGATTCAATTTGGGTAAAACCAGCAGCGGACGGGTCCCATCGGCGTGTTTGCGTCTCGGTGAAGGGAGGATGAATCCTCTGTGGTGCGGACGCCCAGAAGCCTTCATGGTGCACCAAGCGCAGCAAGGGAACCCATCAACTGGTCGGTGAATTTCCGATAGAGTTTCGCCAGCTCCGATCGAACGGTGTGTTCGTCACCCTCGGCCAGGGCAACGAGGTCGGAGGCGGTTTGACCTCCACCCTTGGTTGCACCCAACCAGTCCAGCCACGTGACACCCGCTCCGGCGTTGACGTCAAAACGGCGATGCAGGCGAGGCCACTTGTGGTGTTGCGGTGTCATCACATCACGGGTTCCTACCAAAGCGATTGGAACCACGACGGCGTGCGGNTACGCCGCTGCCAATCGTGCAACCCCTGTTTTTCCAGGAAGGAGAAACGGGGCTTCGTTGCGCTTTGATCGAGTTCCCTCAGGGAAAATACCCAGCGCTTTTCCGTTGTCGAGAATGCTTGCTGCGCTGGCCAAAGCATCGCTTCCGCCTGCTTCTCGGTGGGTCTCGATCTGGCCCGTTGCTCGCATCACAAAGCGGGTCAGAGGGTTGCTGAAGTGCCCGTCTTTTGCAAGGTAGTGGGTCGTACGTCGAGCGGCAGCGATGACGGCGATAGGGTCGACGTGGGAAAGGTGGTTGGCAGCCAGGATGGTTGAGCCGGTTCTCGGTATCCGTTCTGCTCCATGGATGCGCCACCTGAGCAGGGGTCTCAACAACGGGGAGAGAAACATGCGAAGAGCGCTGTAAGCGGGAGTCGATGGCAGGGGCTGGGAACTTGGTGCGATGGCCCAGTGCGGCCGGAGCGCTTCCCAAGCCGCCTCCAGGTCACCCTCGCCGTCCATGAGAGCCTCTTCGCTTAGGGGTGGTTTTGAGGTTTCGTGCTCAAACGACATCAGCGGCGTGTTTCCTCGGTGCGGGAAGGACAACCGTCAAAGGGAACGCACAGGAGGAAAAGCCATGCGAGGAACCAGGGTGCTCCCCGCATTTTTGTCGTTGCTCATCGTATCGGTCCTCGTTCATCCCGTTGCGCTCGCTCAATCCGCTTGGGAAGAGGATGGATGGCTGCGCACGTCGTTTGGCCAGGAACGTCTTGATGCTGGAGACGAGTTTGGGTGCTACGGCGTGCCGGGGCTTTCATGGATCAACGACCCCGGGGCGGTCGCCCAAGCCTGCAAAACCTACATTGAAGACAGAATCAACGCCAGCAAGTGGGGTCAATCACCGCTCTCGAGCTACACGCCGGACACGCTGACGATGGCCGACCACGGGAAAGTGGCCAGCCAAGGCTTCGTGGTTCACGGGGACCAGACCGGGCTGGAGGAATCGGCGTGGCACAACAACACCGACGTCCCCACCGACCCGTGGGATTGGTACAACCTTGGTCGTCGAGGCGGTAGCCTCGAGAAAGGAATCGCCTCGCTCGAAACCGTCCAGGCTGAAGTTGAATCGGGAGGCTTGGTCAACCTCTACTGGATTGGCCGTGTCAACGACGCAACGGTTCGTCATGACCGGGACGTCCTCGCCTACCTCGACGAAACCCCGGACATTTGGCTGACCACGTGGGGCGAGGCATGGTCGTCGTGGTCGGGAAAGCGATGCTATGAACACGACCGAGACGCGGCTGAAATCGACGGTCGTACCGTGCTGACCTTCGAATCGCTGGAAACCGAAGCATGCCGCTCCGTGTCGAACGATTTGCCTTGGAACATCCCACTGACATGGCTCATCGATGTTGAGGGCGTGGAGGTCCTGGACGTTGTTTCGGTCAATTCCAATCGTTCGCTCGCTTCTATAGAGGGTGAGAAAAACACTCAGCAAGGATGGTGGCAGCAGGACGACGGCACCCTTGTGTTGTCGATTGTCAACGGTCACCCGGTCAACATTACGCTGAACGGTTCGGATGTCAACAACGACGTCCTGAAGCAAGCGGAATTTTTCAACAATCACTCGGCAGCCGTCACCGTTGCTGGACACCAGACCACGGACCTGTTCAAGTGGGCAAAGCGGTTCGTTGACGACACAAGCGTGCGATTCACCTGGCTGGTTCAGCCAAGAGTTGCAGACGATGTGGACGCTTGGATTCCGTACGCAGTGGTGGGTGTAGGTGTCCTGAGCGTGTTCATCATGCTCGGCGTTCTCGGTCGCGAGGGGCTGGGTCCCCTGGCACATCTGGTGGCAAAACCTTCGGTCCAAAACCCCTCCTTGGAGGCAGGAAACAAGCGAAGCCTTGATGCCGACGAGGAAGCCTAAGGTCAATGGAGGAAGCGACGATGGCTCAAGACGATCTCGTCATCGACCCGTGGGGAAGTGCCCAATCCACGGATTACGACCGGATCATTGAGCAGTTTGGGTTGACCTCCATGACGGGGGTTTCGCTGAGCAATCCCTCAAAGCTTCATCGTCGTGGCATCGTGTTCGCTCATCGAGACGTGGATCAGGTGGTGGAAGCCCAACGCACAGGCTCGCCCTTTGGTGTCCTCACGGGTCTTATGCCGAGTGGACAAATGCATTTGGGGCATTCCATGGTCGTCGAGCAGGCCAGATGGTTCCAGGAAAACGGGGGGGACGTCACCATCGCCGTGGCCGACCTCGAAAGTCAGGCGACCCGAGGTGTTTCTCTCTCGAAAGGACGAGAAGTCGCCCTGCGGGAATACATCGCGCACTACGCTGCACTGGGTCTTGACGCTGAGAAAACCAACGTGTACTTTCAGTCCACACGCCCCATCGTTCAGCGATTGGGTTTTCAACTCGGTAAGCGCACCAACCTCACCGAGCTTGAAGCCATTTACGGGTTCAGCGGCGAGACCAACCTCGCCCATGTTCAAGCCCCTCTTGTCCAAGTAGGTGATATCTTACATCCTCAAATGGACGACTACGGTGGGCTGCGGCCCATCGTCGTACCCGTCGGTGTCGACCAGGACCCGCACCTGCGCCTTACGCGAGGCTTGGCCTCGAAAACCAACTGGTTCAACATCAGAGACTCATCCTCCGCGGGTCTTCTGGTCAGCCTGTCGGTCCACGACGAAAACGCAGACGTCTTCGGTCAACTCCCCAACGGGCGAGTGGACAAAGCAAAGGTCGCAACCGTTTTTGAGATGGTTGTGGAGGCTGTTTCGTCGTTGGGATTCTCGGACATCATGTCGAGTCCAAAGCAGGGCCACGTGCACGTCCCTTCAGCCACGGGTCGAGACAAACACGCTCTTCGGCTGGCTCTTCTTCGCCTCGAGCGAACCTTGGGTGGACCCGGTCTGCTGGCTCCCGCCTCGACGTATCACCATTTTGCGGTTGGGATGACCGGTGATAAAATGAGCAGCAGCAAGCCGAAAACCACGCTGTTTTTGAGGGACGACCTCGGGACCGTCGAGAAGAAAATCAAGCGCGCCTTTTCAGGCGGGCAGGCGACCGTCGAGGAACATCGACGTCTCGGGGGCAACCCCGATGTGGACGTCGCCTACCAGTACATGATGTATTTCTTCGAGGAGGACGATGCGTACCTTGCTGAGATCAACGAGGCCTTCCGGTCCGGCAGGCTGTTGGCCGGTGAGATGAAGCAATTGTGCATCGAGCGAGCCACGGCGTGGTTGTCGGAACTGCATGAAATGCGAGACCAAACCGCCCACCTCGTGGAGCGTTTCCTTGCGGACGACTCACGATGACGCGCCGAGGTCATCGTTTGAGAACACAGCCGGGTCGGGCCCAACCGGCAGTTCTGCAAGTTCCTCAACCGTCAGGTCACGTTCCGTGGCGTCCGGATGGAGAATCATTGAGTGTCCGTGAGGATCCAACAGCACCAACGAAATGGGTTCGGCGTCGTGCCCGCCGAGGTTGCCAAGCGTGAGTGTCATGTGCTGCAGGGTCGCCATCTGGTCCATCAACGTCGCCCGCTCGTCTTCTTCGGCGCTTAGAAATTGGTTCGCAAGGTCCCGTTCAACCATGTTGATGATTTCTTGAAATCGGTTCAACACGCCCTCAACGTTTGAGACGTACCCCGTTGCGTTGCTGCCCGGATTCACCTGGAGGTCCAACTCAGGGATGGCGACCGTGCATGAGGACGAGCGAACAACTCGAGCGCTCAACTTTTCCTCCGTGTCGAGGACCATCGACCAACCGCCTGCTTTCTTTCCTTCTGCGGGGATGAAATCCGTTTGACGCCAACCGCAATCATGACACAGAATGGTGACCTGTGTGTGTTCACCGAAGTAAGGGATTTCGTCAACGTGAGCGATCATGTTGACGTTTCCCGTCGAAGAGCAAACAGGGCACGGCAAATCAATGGCTTGCTCCTTCATTCATACACGTCCGTAAGGTTGTCCGGGTGAACGGCAAAGCCTTCCATTTCGGTGCCTTTGATGCCTCGACAGCCTTGAGGCAGCAGCAGCAAACGGGTGTCGGTGATGCGTATGATTTGGCCTTGGACATCGCCTTCAATGAACTGATTCAGCATGCTGAGGGCTTGTTGGAATTCGGTGGTTCGCTTCATCATTCGTTTCATTTCAACGATGCAACCGTGCCCGTCGGCGACCCAGTCCATGAGGGCTCCGCATCCAGTCAGGTCAAGCAGCGTTGAGTTGTGCAGCACCATCTCGCCATCGTAAAGGGGAACGGGTGCATTTGGGTACAACTGACCGAGGTTGTGGTACGTAACTTCCGCTCGTGGCATACGAGGTGCAGCGGTCCGTCCAGAGCTTGGCATTGCAAATCGACGTGGACCACGTTCCGAAGACGTTGGACTCGGAGAGGGTTCGGCGTTTTGGTCCAGTTTCGCCTCTGCGGCCTCCAAAAGATTCAGATCCGGCATGGGTGGAACCGCAGCGTCATCGCTTGAATCCTGCGTTGGTGTCTGCGAAAAGGCATCGAGCGAAGACTGCGCTTCGTCCTTCTCTTTCCGTCTTCCCCGCCGCACGGGGTGCCATGCGAGCGAGGCTTCTTCAACACTCCCCTCGGGAGGGCCGGTGCGTTCGTGTTCCAGCCCGTTGTTCGGCCGGCCAACCACCAAGCGCTCCAGCAACCAATGCCTCAATGCCCAAGGTTCAAGAAGTGTCGGGAAAGTGAGGTCAACATGCCAGAACACCAGACCGTGATGAAGACCGGAACAAGCACCGTGGGTATCACCTTCAAAGGAGGCGTTGTTGTTGGCGCAGACCACCGTGCAACCATGGGACATTTCATCGCCAACAAGAGCGTTCAGAAACTCTTCAAGATCGGCCACAACCTTGCGCTCACCACCGCTGGGCTGGTGGGCCATGCGCAGTCCTTGTCGCGCACGNTGGCGGCCGAAGTGGCTCTTTTCGAACTGCGACGCCAGCAACCCATGACCGTCAAAGGCGCAGCGACACTGACGGCCAACATTCTGTCGGGCCGCCCACACTGGGTCCAACTCCTCATCGTCGGTGTTGATGAAGACGGTGGCCACGTCTACTCCATTGATTCCGCAGGCGGGTCCATTCCTGACGTGTACTGCGCTACAGGCTCCGGGTCTCCTTACATGTACGGTGTGCTCGAAGACGGCTTCAAGGACAACATGACCCAAGCGGAGGCCTTAAAACTCGCAGCACGGGCCCTCCATGCATCGGGACAGCGTGATGCGGCCTCCGGCAACGGCATGGATTTGGCCGTCATCACGCCCGGTTCCGGCTACCAACAAGTCTCCCAAGACGACATTGCCAAACTCCTGAAGTGAGTCTCTTTCTCCCGCGGCTCTGCCGCCATGCACCGTTGCGGTGCACTGTGGTCCACGACGACTGCGGGAGCGAAAGGTGAACATCATGCAAATGACCTACAGAGAGTTGAAAGACGAAATCGCGAAGATCATTCCTCGTTCAATCGATTACGAGATCGATCTGGAAGCTGGAAACATCGCCATCATTACGGCGGACATGAAACCCTTCACGGGCCAGGACGGGTTGATTGGGAAAATCGCTCGTCGCGTCAAGCGAAAAATCGTTCTCCGCACACCCATTGATGCCATGATGGACATGGACAAGGCTCGAGACGTCATTCAGGAGATCATCCCTGAGGACGCCGACATCACGGAGATGTACTTCGATGCGTGTTACAGGGAGGTCATCATCCAGTGTCGACAACCGGGAACCGCCATCGGTCGTCGAGGCGAGAACAGCAACGCAATTCGAGACAAAACGGGATGGGCCGTGAAGGTTGAGCGAACCCCACCGTTGTTCTCAAAGACCGTCCACGACATCCGCATGTACCGACAATCCCACGGCGATGAACGTCGTAAACTCTTGAAAGATTTCGGGTTGAACATCCACCGTCCGACTCGGCCGGGCGGCACCTGGGCTCGTGTCACGGCCCTCGGGTCGTACCGTGAAGTCGGTCGGGCGTGCCACTACGTCACCACCAACGAATCGCGCATCATGATCGATGTGGGCGTAAACATCGCCTCCGACACGGATCCGATGCCGTTCTTCAACGCACCCGAAGCGTTGCCGCTCGACAAATTGGACGCAGTTGTGCTGACCCATTCCCACCTCGACCATGCGGGCATGCTTCCGGTGTTGTTCAAGTACGGATATCGCGGGCCCGTTTACTGCACACCACCCACACGAGACCTCATGCTTCTGCTCCAAACGGACTACCTCAAAGTCGGTGGAGCAGAGGGCAAGCGCACTCCGTACGACATGGAAGACATTCGAATGTGCATGAAGCACGTCGTTGACGTCGATTGGGATTCCACGACCGACATCGCCCCCGATGTCAAACTCACCTTCTCCAACGCCGGTCACATTCTGGGTTCCTCTGCGGTTCACCTCAACATCGCAGACGGCAAGCACAACATCGTGTTCAGCGGTGACCAAAAGTACGAGAAATCGTGGTTGTTTGACGCAGCAAACACGCGGTTCCCACGAGTGGAAACCCTGGTGATTGAATCGACCTACGGGGCCTCTGGCGACTATCAACCTTCTCGCCAGGAGGCGAATCAAGAGCTGCAGGACATCGTCTCTCGGACGCTGCAGCGGGGCGGCAAGATGATTTGTCCCGTGTTTGCCGTCGGGCGAAGCCAAGAAGTGATGATCGCCATTGACGAACTGTTCCGCTCCGGCACGGTCAAGCCGGTTCCGGTTTGGCTCGACGGTATGATTCAGGAGGCGACCGCCATCCACGCTTCCCACCCCAACTATCTCACCAAGGCGCTGAGTAAATCGTTGCTCAGAGACGACGGCGAGAATCCGTTCACCAGCGAATGGTTCCGCCCCGTGAAGGGTCGAGAACTGCGAGAAAGCATCGTCATGGACTCCTCGCCGTGCATCGTTCTTGCCACGTCCGGTATGCTCAACGGCGGCCCGGTGATGGAATACTTCAAGAATTGGGCGCATGAAGAGCGAAACTCTCTTTGTTTCGTCGGGTATCAAGCCGAAGGCACGTTGGGACGTCGACTTCAGAAGGGCTTCGGAGAGGTGCCCATGCTCATCAACGGGAAAACCGAGATCGTGAAGATCGGATGCGAGATGGTGACCATTGACGGATTCTCTGGGCATTCCGACCGACGGCAACTGCTCGATTTCGTTGACCGAATCAACCCTCCTCCCAAGAACATCATTTGCCACCACGGGGACTATCAGAAGTGCAACGAACTTGGTTTGACGTTGCGCGAGCGGTACAACTGCCTCACCTTTGCACCAAGCAACCTTGAGACGGTCCGGTTGTTTTGATCACAGCGGCATGTCGATCTGCTGCTCAAGCGGATCGGGTAGGTTTGAACTGTCCTCCGGCGTTGAGGTGCCGGCCTGACCGGCTGATTTTGAGACGGCTAAGCTACGTCGGTTGGACGCTGGGGAGCCAGAGTACAGAACGAACACGCCTCCAACGCCGGTGGCCAACAACGCCCCCAAGGCCAATGTGAGGGTATACTCACCAGAGTTGATTCCGGCCAACCCAGCGAGGACCAACACAGCTGCGCCACCGATGACGAGCAACGGACGGGTCCCACCAGCCATGGAGGTGCTATCACCATGGTGTTCATGAACCCGTTGTGCGTGTAGGTGCTCATGCAATCGTCAAAAACACCCGCCTGTCCAGGCTGGCTGATGACCGCCGTCGCACCGTGGGGCGAGAACGCAGAGGATGCCTTCGATCAGGGGCTGGTCGAACTGGGTCTCGGCGACGTTCGCCTCATCCAGGCTCAAGGGGCCATGCTTCCGCTCGGATTTGAGGCCACACCGCCTCGACCTTTGGCCATGGGCACGCTGGTGGAGTGTCATCTCGCCACGGCTTATGCGTGGAACGGCTCGTCCGCGTCAGCCGGCGTCGCATGGGCGTCGTGCGTCACACCCGAAGGCGATGAATGTTCCATCGTCTCAACGATCGCCACCGACCTCGACTACGAGGAAACGATCCTGTTGCTGCGAAGAAATCTCCAGCGTCGGCTGGCAAGTCGCGACCTGGAAGTGGTTCAGTTTGACGTTGCTGTTGACGAGGTTACGGCAGGGCAGGACCATCACGGGGTGGCCGTTGCAGCGCTCATCTTGCCGGACTCACTCTCGCTTGGTGCACGAACCCGCACGGGACCCATTCGAGGTGGACTGACTCGAAAAGCNGCCCCCGAGCCCAGAAAGCGAGTGGACACGAAAGCCCCAGCTGCTCCAGCTCGACGTCCCGGACAGCCCAAAAGCAATCACGATTTCACCCTCTGAGGCGATGCGGTGTCCGAACAATCGTGGTTGGTCATCCGTTGCCCGTCCTGTCTCCAATGCTCGGGACACCGCCGACAGAAAGGTCGATGCCCCCACTGCGGCTCTGCATTGGACGGAACCTCGGAAGTGGTGAAGGTGTGCACCTCCGGTGGCGAATTGTTGACGGAAGTGGCACTTGCAAACACGCCCAGCGAACTCCGAGACGAACTGCGCGCACGCTTGTCATCCACGGTTCCCGAGGAACAAACAGCGTCCATTTCCATGCGTGCGTTGCTTCGAAAATTACGAGATATCGCTGATGAAGAAGGGGTCGTTGACGTCGATTCTGTTTCGAACCACCTTCGAAAGAACGAGGTGGACGCTCCTGCCGAAGGGCTGATGGAGCAAGCGGAGGTTGAAGGACTGGTTCTACGATTGGACGAGACACGCTGGATGTTCTTTGAGTGAAGTTCATAGGTGAGACGCCGTGGCACACAACAAGGGCGTATGGGTTAGTTTGGCCTATACTCGGGCGTTTGGGACGCTTGGACCCAAGTTCAAATCTTGGTACGCCCACCATCATTCGGGAAGCACGATGCTGTGCACCCACAAGACGTGAAATCCGAATTGAGTTTTGATGAAATTGGTTGGCACGGTCTCCAACTCCGAGGCCCACACGGCGTCCTCAAAGGTTTGTGCCATCTGACCCTCGATGAATTCTCCAAGGTCGCCTCCTTTGCTTCCACTGGGGCAATTCGAGTACTTTTTGGCGAGTTTCTTGAAGGTACGAAACGGTTTCTTCGAGGTGTTGATCTGTTCGAGGATTTGCTTTGCATCGGGCTTGTTGGCAACCAAAATGTGGCGCACATGCGCCTTCCTGGGCTTTCTTCGTCGGTCATGTCGTCGCATGGCCCTTCAACTCCCTGTGGACACGTGCAGCCGACCGGTCAAAAAGATGTGCGATGCACCAAAACACCAAGCACAAGGCAACGCCAGGGACACCACGGGACATCATCTCCACCTCGAGATCGTTGGAAAGCTGCGGAATCAGTGCGGACCACCCGAGCAAGTAGGACATCAGAGCGAACAGGGTGTGAGGTGTCAGTCGTTTGGGATGCAGCCAGGCCAGGTTGCGACGGTGATGCTCAACGGCCATCATCAAGCCCACGCTGCCAAAAAAATGGAGGGGGCGAAGCCCACTCGTTTCCTTTCTATAGATGCTTTGCACGGGTCGTTCAGCGATGCGGAATCCGTGCCTAGCGAGATTGATCAGCCAAAAATTGGGATAGCCATATCCCGACCATGAACGCCCCCAATCCCAATCCCTGAGGACCGTGTGCGACGTGGCGGTGAAGCCGCATTGTGGGTCCCCAACGGGCGTTGCCGAGGCCAAGGTGGTGAACCATGAGAGGATTGTGCTGGCCCGCTGACGATGGGCAGGCATGCGATTGTATCCTTCCTCGTGCAGGCTCCGGTTTCCTTTAACGTAATCCGCATGACCGTCAACAATGGGTTGGACGAGACGTTCCAAATCGTCGGGGTTCATCTGTCCGTCTCCGGCCATCACCACGCTGATGAACGGCCCCTTGAACCGCTCCAGCAGCGCTCGATGGCCTCGGTCGATGGACGCCCCTACACCGTCTCCGCCACCAAGGATCATCACGACCTCGCAGGGAGCGGACGCGTTGGTGGCTCTCTGGTTTGTTCCATCGGTTGAACCGTCGTCGACCACCACGGCGATGTCCACAACATCGGGGAGACTTTCCATCACTCCGGCGATGTGGTCCTCTTCGTTGCGCGCCGGGATGACCACGCCAACATGCCACCCGTTGAGCATGACACGACCAACGGAACGGTGTCAATCAATCTATGCGTGAAAAGGCACGAACACGTCAAGGACAAGAACAGGGTTCATAGCCTGTTCAACCGAACCCGGTTCGTGAGCGGTCCTCTGTCGCGTGTGGTCCTTATCGGACAAGACATTGAGTTGAGAATCGTTTCGCTGGTTGTTCGCTCCAAAGAAGTGGCTTCGGAGGTGGTGCTCTTCGATACCGGTTCTGGCGACGAAACCATTCAACTGGCCGAGGAAGTTGGCTGCGCTGTTTTTCCCTACAACGGCGACTTGAGCCCTCAGAGTGTTACCCGATTCGCGTTGAAATCCGGCATTGAATGGAACGGCGCCACCCTTTTTCTTCCAATCACGTCAAACTGGAAGTTGTCTCAGCTCCCCCTCAGCGTGAACCGAGCGCGAGAGGGTTGGGACATTCATTACCTCTACAGAATCGAAGAGCACGAGGGGCCCCAGGATTCGGTGTGTTTGTCGCGAACCGTGATGGCTCACCTCATCGCGGGACCACGAGGCATAACGGAACTCGCCGGACTTGACGACGAATCCACCTCCGACGACGTCTCGGAAACCCTCCGCGTCCGCTTCGTCAAGAGCGACGCACCCATTCAGTTGCCTCAGCGACAATCGCTTGCAACCGCCTCCCGTTTTGCCCAGTTGTTTTACTGGATGCTTGAGTCGAAACACCCGCTTCTTTTGTTTGGGATCCCCGGGGTCGTGTTGTTCGTTCTGGGGTATCGACTCTCAGGAGATCTCGCCACGATGTTTACAGAGTTGAACTCAACCTCCATCGGCGTCACGCTCATCACCGTTGCCATGACGCTGATTGGCTTGTTCGCCATGATGGTCGCGCTCATTCTGTACATCATGGGCAAGCAGGTGGCTCGAATCCAGAACCAGTACAATTGGCCCAAGGGGAGTTGAGGGATTGCCCGGCACATTGGTTTGCCTCGACATGGACCGAGTTTTGGTCGACCACCTCTCCACGTGGCAGTTCGTTTACGACCAGTTGGGAATCTCAAACGATGAATCCTTTGAACTGTACAATCAAGGTCTGCTGGATGAATGGGAGTGGATCAAACTTGACTTGGCCCTGATCAAGTCTGCTCCTGGGGGCAACATAACCGATGAGCGCCTGCGCAACCTGATGGAAGGCATGCCGATGATGAAGGGCTGGCATGGCCTCATTGACCACCTGCTCGAACAGGGCGTTCATGTCGCCATCGTGAGCGGAGGGCTGCAAAAAACCGCACGGGACATCGCCGCCTCGTTCCCCTCCGACGGTCCATGGCGACGGCGCTGGGGGGGCATTGACCGCCACACGGCCCGGGAGAAGTGCGGTGGTTTTGATTCTCAGCTTCACGTGTTCACCAACGGATGGTTGGTGGAGTCGGGGGACGGGACCGCACCACCAGGCATCGGAGATTTTGGTCGCTACCAGGTCCAAATGAACGGCAAAGGGGCCATCGTGAAGATGTTGCAAAGGCGCTTGGGTGTTCCCAAAGAGCGAACCGCGTCGGTGGGCGATTCGATGGGCGATGTGGGCATGTTTGCTGAGAGCGGCTGCGCTGTGTTGTTCAACCCTTGGGACGACCGGCCGAAGGGTTATGCCCATCACGTCGTTGAAGAAAAGGACCTGGGGCTCGTTCTCGAGCTGCTGTGCGAACGGTTTGGCTTGCCAAAACCTTGATTGACGAGTCCGCCGGGTTGACGTGCATGTACGACGACGGTCTGATGTCGATTTGCCCGCATTGCGGTTTTCTTCTCGGCGTCTTCATACCGGGCATGCCGTGTCCGTCGTGCGGAGAGACGTTGCTCTGATCAGGGTGTGACCCGTCGAGACGTCCTGGGAAACGGAATCACCTCTCGGATGTGCGTCGCTCCAGCCAGCCAACTCACGACACGGTCAACACCCAAACCGAATCCACCGTGGGGAACACCGCCGTACGAACGGACGTCGATGTAAAATTGGTAGGGCTCTCGGGGCGTGCCCTCTTCGTCGATCCGCTGAAGGATTTCCTCCTCAGACCACGTCCTCTCGCCACCCCCGATGATTTCGCCGTACCCTTCGGGCGCAAGCAAGTCGTGGCAGAGAACGTACTTGTCGTCCTCGGGGTCAACCCTGTGGTAGAACGGTTTGGCCACCTTCGGGTAGTGCGTGAGGAAATGGGGCACATCGAAGTCCTGGGTGAGGATTTTTTCTTTCGAGTAGTCCAAATCCTGTCCCCATTCAACGGCGACGTTTTTACCCTGGAGAATGTCAATCGCTTCGTCGTATCGCATCCTCGGGTAAGGGTTGTCAGCGTAGTTTGCAATGAGATCGAGGTCCCGTTCAAGATACGTAAGTTCATCCTCACGTTCCTCCAGCAGCGCACGCGCAATGTGTCGAACCACGCCTTCACCGTGCGCCATGATGTCGCTGTTGGTGGCCCACGCCATCTCCATCTCAGCGTGCCAAAATTCCGTCAGGTGGCGTCGTGTCCTCGATTTTTCAGCCCGAAACGAGGGGGCGATGGTGTACAGGCGCTCCAAAGCGGGCATCGCCGCTTCAGCGTAGAGTTGCCACGACTGCGTGAGGTAGGCTTGCTTTCCAAAATACGGAACTTCAAACAACGTTGACCCCCCTTCGACCGCACCTGCGACGAAGTTGGGGGCCTGATATTCAAGGAAATCATGACCTCGGAAGTAATTGTGAATGGCACCAAACGCCGAGCTTCGAAGTTTGAGCATCGTGGTTGCACGGGTGGTTCTGAGGTAGAGATGTCGGTGGTTGAGTGTGTGCTCAGTGCCTCCGTACGTGAGTTCACCGTCCTCGTCCTCAACCAGCATGTCCGCTTCAGTGATTGGGAAGGGACGCTCGGAGTTCACGGCACCAACGACCTCAACGCCGGTCACATCGAGTTCATGACCCCCTTCGGCACGGTCGTCGGCACGCACGGTTCCGGTGAAGACCACGCTCGTTTCGATGATGGCTCCCTTGAGCACATCGAACAGTTCCTCTCCAAGATTCGTCTTCTTGCCGACGCACTGGATGGTGCCCGTCGAGTCTCGCAGGACGACAAACCGCAGGTTGTTGTTTCCCCTGGTGCGCTTGATCCATCCCATAAGTTCGACCGTCTGACCGGTGTGTTGGCCGTTTTGCACGTCACCTATCCATGTGGTCTTGACCATGCGCTCACCGCTCAAACCCACTGGACCGGCCTATGTATATGTCTCCCTTGAATCGCATTGAAAATCGATGCGCCAAGCAGAAACTTGTGCAAAGTCTGAAAACGGTTCCCAGTGAGGTTGAGGCGTGAAGAAGACGGCAGTGTACGCGCTGGGGGGCAACGCCTTGCAATCACCGACGGGGCCTCAGGACGACGCCGCAGAGGTTCTCGCCCGCGTCATGAGCGACGTCATCGATCTTTTGGAGATGGACTGGACCGTTGTCATCACGCACGGAAACGGCCCGCAGGTGGGGCATCTTTTGGCGATGGACGTCGAACGTACTCAGGGTCTTGATGCATGGGTTGCTTCGACACAGGGCATGATTGGACATGAACTCTCGTTGAATCTGCAAGCCATACTCGAACGTCGCCGTCGGCCTGAGCGGACGGCCGTGGTGCTGACCCATGTTGAGGTGGATCTTGAGGACGAAGGGTTTGCATGGCCAACCAAGCCCGTCGGTCCCGTTCTCGATGCACAAACGGTGATGTCCGTCGATTGGGACATTGCAGAAACCGTTCACGGACCTCGACGCGTGGTGGCCAGTCCCCAACCGATTCGTATCCTTGAGATCGACGTCATTCGCCGATTGGTTGAGTTACAAGCCGTGGTGGTTTGCGGTGGTGGTGGCGGCGTTCCCATTGCCCGGGCCGGAGGTCACCTGCAGGGCGTGCCGGCTGTGATCGATAAGGATCACTTTTCCTCACTCCTGGCGACCGATTTGGAAGCAGATGCGCTGATCATCAGCACCGAGGCTGACGCCATTTACCGCTCCTTCGGAACGCCTGAAGCAAAGTCCGTTCGAACCCTGTCCGTTGAAGAAGCACAGGCCATGGAGGCCGACGGTGAATTTCCCAAAGGATCGATGAGTCCCAAAGTGGAAGCGCTGTGCAAGTTTGTTTTGTCCAGCAAGGCTGGAGAGGGGGTTCTGTGCTCGCCCGGTCATGTCTTGGATGCACTTCGAGGAGAATCAGGCACTCGCATCACTCCGTGATGCTGACACGGTTGCATCAATCATGTTCTTATGGCTCCGCATCCTCCGCGTGTCCATGAAGACCCCCATCATTGCCGAAGCCCACTGTGACGCTCCTTGCGGTGTGTACGACCCAGCCAGCGCCCGAATCGCTGCTGAGGCCGTTCAATCCATGACCAAAAAAATGCTTGCCATGGAATGCCCAGACACCAGCGATGGCGTTGCGATGGCGGCCTACATGAACACCATGGCTCGATACGCACTCGTCAAGGAAGAGGAGGCTCAAAAGTGCAAGGACGAACTCCTCGTTTTGTGGACGGATTTCTTCAAGCCACAGCACCTCGAATCCATACCCGACCTGCACGACACGTTCTGGCACGCTGCAAAGCTNTGCTCGGCGTGCAAAGTCGAAGTTTCAGCCGGCCACGCCCAAGAACTCATGGACGCTTGCGAGGCCATTCACCACATGTTCTGGACCGCCAAGGGCCGAGAAGTTCCGTGGACCCGTGCCTCCTGAGGTCGCTCGATGACCGAAGCGTTGGATGTTCGCATCCAGGGCGACAGCATGTGGCCAACCTATCGCGATGGAGATGAGGTTTCCTTTGCTCCGTGCGATCAAACCTACGTCGCACGAGTCAACGACGTCGTGCTGGTTTGTCACCCGATGAAAGACAACGTGCTGATGGTGAAACGCGTGTCCGTCGTTCAAAACGACGGGCGTCTGTTTCTCACGGGCGACAACCCCGACCCTACGGCGAGCGAGGATTCTCACAACTTCGGGCCGGTCTCGCCGGCCATGGTGCAGGCCTTCGTTCGACCGGGTTGATGGCGGGCCTGACGGGGTTCGAACCCGCGACCGACGGATTAAGAGTCCGTCGC
>FUFK010042782.1_pt1 | contig 53757 bp, 90 predicted proteins | sample 1021851 | NCBI WGS metagenome assembly FUFK01 (sample SAMEA51879418, study PRJEB19060) | metagenome | reverse complement strand
AGGACTTTCTAGATTGTTTCCTGACAGATCAAAGAAGTCTCCTCTATTAGAATTATCATAGATCGTCAAGTCNGTTGGATTNCANTCNTGAACATGGAGCGTCACATGATAAGTGATATCACCTTCGTTGTCCNGATACACAATAAGGATTTCTGTCCTTCTTNGGCNTCTTNACTAAATCATATATCGATTCATCTTCTGGATAGTGCATATCAATCATGCAATACACCTTCGCCTGTTCGTAGTATCTAGGACCTTTCAGCAACTCGACAACGCCTCTATTAATCTTGTCCTCAAGTTCNTGCCTAGTCTCAGATGTCTTTGCCTTGATGTAGAANNTCATCATCAGATGATCAACCTCGCACCACATCTCTTTATCATGNTCCCAAGTCACATAATTTGTCGCTCNNGCNANATTGATATCTCTATTACAAGTGTCCAACACAAAAGGAAGAGTCGCTAGGTCTTCCTTCAATACTCTTGCATGGAACCTAGCGGATCTCTCGTCCAGCATAGGATTCTTATCTTTAGGATAAAANTCCATTANGCCTCCTCCATGTTCTGTGCTTTCTTCTCGACAACCAACTCTCTTGTCTTTCTAGCACCTTCGTTCTCTTGTTCTTCCTCGTAGTGTGCCATGGTCTCTGTAATGCCGAAGTCTCCATCCAACTCAATGCCTTCCGGAGTACCCCACCATGGATCATCTGATCTAGGAGCGGTTTCAGATATAGACCAACATCTATCACCTTCGTCGCTTGACCATATGCCCATGAAGTCCATTCCACCTTCGTAGTAGGTACACTTCACAGAACATTCTGTATTCATATCAAAATATTCCAAAGCACCCAACGGCGGTGACCATGCACTCTGACAGGAGAAACTAATAGTAGCCTCATCGCTGTCTTCAGGATCCTGTAGGTCTATGCCAAAGAATTCACATAGTTCCCATTTGGTTCCCCAATTACTAACACGCCAGTCATACCAGTTATCAAAGCCATCTACCACCGGCTGTTTCTTTTCCGCGGCAGAACTGGGAGAAGTAGTGTCCTTCAACTCTGTAGGCATTGGCATCATATAGTTCAACAAACCATCGCCGTTCGTGTTCTCGTTCACTATCTTATCGATCTTCCTAATGTATTTCTTAGGTCCGTGTATCGTTATTCTATTATCGCACCAATTAGGCATTTACATCCTCCTTTGAGTTAGAAATAAGAATAGCCGTTCCACATACAAAGAACGACAAACCTATACCTGCATATACCAGCATCATCTCTATAGAATTGCCAGGTCCGCATTTACCATCGCAATCTCCAGCGGAACCAGCCATCATAACCAGCCCCCCGAAAATTAGGATCGTTGCTATTAAATTAAAAAAGTTTTTTATCATGTGCCCTTTCTGTTATATTATTAATATTAAAGCCTAGTACCAAAAAAGTCAATACCAAAATAAGTCGCATATTCATTGGCTTTTTAGTCTAATAATACCCCATATTCTTTCGGATAATGCTTGATGAACCAGTCCAAACCCTTTCTCACAAGTTCAAAGTCACCAGTCATTTCAGCACCCTTGATGGTATCATATACAGCCACCGCCTGTGGAGTTAGGGTAGCCTTCTCACCTGAATAAGGATTGGCCACTTCCACTGGCTCCTTATCCATCACCGTGCAATCGAACGGCAGTTTAGGATATTTCTCCATTATGCTGTCTCCTTAATTTTAGTTAGATTATTGCCTGGAACATTCCATCTCGCCATCCCAGTGTCCACGATCAGATACTTGACCTTCACCCTAGTCACCGTACCCTTCTCAGTTCTGCCATATCGGCCCTTGAACTGAACCTTGTCACCCACCTTGAAAGTCTGTGCCTTCGAAGTGTGTATCTGGTTTCTTCTCAACTTGATTGCGTCAATGATCAGATTGATATCCTCTGTCGTTGCGCCATGTATGAACTTGATTACGTCTTTAATCATTTGCCCTCTTTCTGTGTTTGATTTGACATGACAGACGCAACCTCCTTCTCTAATGCGTCTAGCGACGACTTACAAAGGATCTTCNGAAGTTGCAACCTTGCTGTCATAGTTTCAGTATAATTTCTGGGTACCAAAAAGTCAACCAAAAAGAAATGGCGTAAAATGGGCATTCTTGGAATTTATTTTATGGGTATATAATATAACCAGTAGAACACGGGGCCGGGTGTAAGTTCACCCAACGACCCCTGCCTTCAACCCTGGGCGGGTCGGCTGTTATTAAGAAAATATATGCTCCCACTATGTGGGGGTGGACCTACCCTTTTTTTTTTTAGATAGATAGATCTCTCCTTATTATAACATATTAGTACCAAAATCCAAAATAGTCAACCAAAAAGATGTCGCCAATCTTGGGCCTCTTTGGGGGCCTGTGGATAACTCCCGCCCCCAAATCGAATTTGGTTTACTTGGAAGATTTGGTAAAGAACCCCAGGATCTGATCCTTGGTTCTCGCCAACTGGGCCTTGCTCTCTGCCCAACTCTTCTTCTGGTACTCTTTGATATCCACCCATTCGTTCTGCAGATGCGTCGATACCTTGTGTGGGACAGATGCCACCGTGTTCACGAACTCCTTCGGTGTCACCGTCTCAGTGTCTGCCTTTGCGACTGACGTGTACAATGCCACCCCAATCACAGCGCCTAGAATCAATTTAATCATCACCCCTCCTTAGAATTACGATGGTTGAACTTCAGTTGATTCTGTCACCGGTGCAGATGTCTGCTCAATCACAAGTGTGCCAGATCCGATGTTTCTCTTCACGAATGAAGTGATCGCCGTCTGGGCCGCTTCTGTTTGGAAGTCTGCATGGCCTAATAGAAAATCACAGATCTCTTTNTTGCTCATTGGCTTCTCCAACTCTACCAATTTGATGTCTGTGTGTTTTCTCATNTTCAAGATTTTGATTCTGCCAACATAGTCGTTCGCGAATCTNANCTTNGTNGAACCTTTTGGATCAGTGGAGATTCCTGCCACTTTAAATGTACGATTATCCATAACCGTNTCCTCCTTGATTTATAATAACATTATAACACGGAACCACCAAAAAAGTCAAGAAAACGGCACCTCAGAAAAGCCAATAAAATTGGGCCTCATTCGTCGAAATACCAAAAAGATTACCAAAAAAAAGCCAAACACACCGTCAAAAACGAACATAAACGGACATAGGGCCACACGCACACACAGGTACAGAACACACACATACACATACACATAAGCACACAGCACGTACACATACGTACACACAGCACAGCAGTATGCAACACCTTGCCATGGATGCAAGAACATGGACCAGCGTGTAGCACGGTGGGCACAGCGTACGCCATACAGAAGTGGTCCCCACCTTAAATACCGAACCCACCAACCACACCAACGGTGGGAAGCACGGTTCTGAACCGATTCCAGCAGTTTTCCACATTTCGAAACACAATAAAAAAAGATGTGACTGTGGTGACGACAGGCATAGTTCAAATACTTTCAGCACTCTAGACACCAACAGCATAGGGTCTACCAAAATCACCNATTACACGTGAAACNGCCAAAANNCGCTCNAAGGCTCACAGCGAGACCTACACCTTCACAGCGAGTCATACAGGGTGCCCACAGCGAGTCACNCNANGCTCACAGCGAGCCATCACGNNCNACAGCATCAGGACCTCTTGCACACAGTCAGACATTGTTCGTAAAGGTCTTGCCAAACACTGTGACGGGAGAGTACACACATTAGAAAGGGATCAAGGCGTCAATAGACAATCTGGCGCTCCGCGTGCCTAAAGGCACCTAGGGACTCTAGCCCAGTACCAAAAATTTTTGGCGCCGCCGCCCTGCGGGTTGCTTGGACTCTTCCTTCCCTATTTTGGTAGTGTAGATAAATATTAGCATGGCAACAATCAGTAGAACATCAGGTATCAACACAGCAATCAACACTGACATCTATACAGATGTTAACCTTAAACATTTCCAAGTTTATCTTGCCAATCAAGACTTAACAAATGACGCAGGTGTAGATGGTGGTGCCTCACATAGAATTATTGATATCGCTAAACCTAGAGCCTACAGGATTAAACCACAAGGCGGACACACATACATCTTTATGATTGTAGAGGGTGCTCACGCAGATCCTAGCACAATACCTGGATCAGCACACTTCCTACAAGCACGTATCAGAGAGTTGGGCAGTTCAGTAGGACCCAATAACATCGATTGCACAGGTGCAGTTGTCACACTTAAAACCTTAGACTAATACTACCAAAATCCGACTAACTATTATTATGAGGGATATCACATATATCTTAATCGGCATCTTCGTATCAGCCATCATAATCGCAATCTATCTGGGAGTCAAGTATGAAACTATTATTGTACCTAATTGGGTTCTTTAGCATACCCGTCATCATGGGTATCATTTCGAGTTATCGTGCGGGTGTGTTACCCTATCAATTGCGTAGGGCAGAGCAACGTAGAAAGACTTTAGAGTTAATAAAACAGGGTCACATCCGGCCAACCAAAACCCATTATGAGGCATGGGAAGACGACTACATGGGTCGCTCATAAGATAAGTACAATATGGACGAAAATTACAAAGCCATCGTGGTGATAGTGATAACCATCTGTTTCCTTTTCGTGTTTGGATCCATGGTATGGTGAAGCACTACACAAAACCCATCAACAGGTTGAAACAGAAAGCGGCCCGCAAACTCGAGGGGTTCGAACTGTGGTATCTCAATGCTCAGATCAANAACAGACTGTTATCAATGTGGCATTGGCATCCACATCGTTGGTGGATACGAGTGGGCATCGTCGCTTTCATCATTCTTCATTATATGGGCAGTTTAAATACTGTTCATGATTGCAATCCAGAGAGACAACATATTCGGNGACATNGAATCTGTCCGCAGTAGNGCACTCAGGGTGCCTCTNTATGCAGTTGAAGAATACAACCAGCGGTTTGGAAGACAGGAGGACTGGCCCGGNGAACGTTCTGATCTGTTGAGTGTGGCGGAACCCACCCTTGATGCTTGGGTGCATGAAGCAGTACAATCCATACCCATGTTCACTGGCTTGAAGTTCCACAGTTTCATACATTTCAGGGGAGATGATTCCGGGGACTGGATACATTGTGATCACGAAGCACTGGCAGGCATCATCTACATCAACCCAACCAACCTCGCCTCTGGCACCAAACTATACAACGACTCCGAATGTGTCACGGATATTAAGTACGTACAGAATAGATTGTTGATGTACTCGGGTGCATACCCACATCAGGGTTATGGGCACTTTGGTTCCGACAAGGAACAAGGTAGGCTCACAATCAATCTTTTCTTAGATGAGTCCCAGGCTGGCTCTCAATAGCCTTTTGCAGTTCAGCATTGAACACACCCTCNGTCCTTAATGCCCAACTCACGTGATGGGTACGTTCCTGTCCACCATGCCAATCATGATGGTTCCAATAGAAAGCAGTGCCGGGTTCCATGTTCATCTTGACCCCATCCTTTTCCACGAACAGATGTCTGCTCTCGCATGGGTCGAACCATATGAATTGTTCCTCGTGCTTGTAGGGTTGTGTCTCCAGGAAGATGTCTCTGTGTCTGATAGTGGGAGCCCCACTCAATTTCATCAGCAGTATCACAGGGCCTAGTGTTTCGTAGGGCAGTTGCATTAACCACCCTTTTAATGATTCGAAGTGTTTGGACTCGGGGGTCCATCTCAATGGACGATCTCGCATTGACTTATTGTCCAAAGGAGTGTAGCCTTTATTGATGTCCTCATCAAACTCTCTCAACACAATGTATGACAATGCTTCGTACACAGGATACTGATGCATCAACCAATATTGGAAACCCACTGGGTCAGTGGCTTCTAGGTCAGCACCATACTTCAGCACACGTGGGTCTTTCTCCAAACGCCTAAATGTATTGAGGGCACCACCGAAGTCGTCTATGTCAGTGTCCGTGTGATTCTCCACACCAAAATTGATACGCACAGATTGGTGGGCCTTGCCTATTCCATAGTTGACATCAGGGATCAAGTGTTTGAGGGTGTCAGTGTCGCACCATTCATCCAAACACACAAAAGGCTTTCCGTAAACTCCCAACATTATTGTATATATGGCCCTATCAATTTCTTCAACATCTGTATATGCTGTGGCGAATCGTTCAAGCATTCAACCATGTGGAAGTCTCTGCCACCATTGTCCATGAAACTCTTCTTGCCTTCTATTGCAATCTCTTCCAGGGTCTCCACACAATCAGAAGCAAAGCCTGGACAAGCCATCATGATGCTGTCGATGTCCTGTTTGCCCAACCCTTCAAGTGTTTCGTCAGTGTAGGGTTGCAACCATTCCTGTGGTCCGAATCTGGATTGGAACGTGGTCTCTATGGGTATGTCCTTGTAGGGCCATTGTTCCTTGATCAATCTAGTTGTGACATGGCACTGGCAGTGATAGGGGTCACCCTTTTGTAGATACTTCTTGGGCACACCATGATAACTCAAAACAATCTGTTTGGGTTTGAACTCCAATCTCTCCAAGTCCCTTTCCAACGAATTCACCATTGCTTTGATGTACACAGGGTGGTCATAATATCTGGGTACAATCTGTACCTGTGGTTGCCAACGCATCTTCATCAACACCCTAAAAACTTCGTCGCACACTGTGGCAGTGGTCGCCGCACAATATTGAGGATACAATGGCAACACCACTATACTTTCGCAACCTGCCTTCTGTAGATGTGTCAGCATCTTCTTGATGCTGGGATTACCATAACGCATAGCAAAGGTTGTGATAATGTTAGGATCGTCTATCTGTTTGTCCAACAGTTCTGCCTGTCGCCTTGTGTAGTATCGCAATGGAGATTCATCTGTCTCCTTGCGCCATATCTTTGCGTAGGCTTTCCTTGTCTTGAATGGACGTGTGTTCAATATGATGCCTCGCAGTATGGGTTGCCATAATATGCTGGGCAGTTCAATCACACGTTTGTCTGACAGGAACTCCTTTAGATATCTCCTGATATCCAATAACTTGAGGCTGTCCGGAGTGCCGAGGTTAACCAACAGCACACCCTTCTTGCCATGTTTTACTTCTGGATGTTCTTTAGGTTTTGTCATTGCCGCTCCACTTGTCAAATAAATGTTTCAATTGGGCACCACTGAAGTCTGCGTCTTTATCTTTTGCATCGTCCTTCATACCAAATCCTATTCCTTTTTTGCTCATCTTGTGTATCTTAGGATCAAATTGACTGTATTTGCTTTCCTGTTTTTCTTTCTTAAGTTGCCATTTGTTCTTCTTTGGCTTTTTCTTTTTCTTCATATTGTCTCTTCTTATACGACTCATCGTTAGTATAAGGCCAAAGTTTATAGATAACAATATCCTCGATCATTTCAATCTCCCATGGACGTAAATGACTAAGGTCCCAAATTAGAACTTTAATGTCGTCTGTATTGACATTGTGTTTGACAGGAAAATTAAATCCTTCCGGATAAGGTTTATGGTCTTTGTTCTTTCTCATCACAAAAGGTATAGGACCACAGTCTTCCGACAAATAATATTTCCTAACACCTTCTTGCCAAGCATCGGAGAATGCCCAATGCCCTTTCCATAAACCATTTAAATCTACATCGAATTTAGGACGGTGAGTCTTGTGCCTGTCCCAAATAGTTCCTGTTGATGCTATACCCACATAAAAATTATTTTCATAAAAATAGTACATACCTTGTATTTTGGTATTGACTTCTTGTCTTTTGATTGCCCCCTGAGTGGTTTCAAATGGTTCTACCCATTCAATATCTAGGAATTCAAATATCCCTTTTATTGCATCTATTCTATCTATTAATGTATCCATATAATGGCCCTTTAAACGCACACAGACGTCTTATAACGGCGTCTTTCTGCGTATTAGTACATAATAACACATAGTACCAAAAAAGTCAAGACTTGACAAATTCTGGCAGTTATATTATAGTAATACTTAACACGACTATATACTATTAACAACAAAACAAGGAAGAATATTATATGTGGCGTTGGTTGACAGTTTTGGCATTCATATTGTCAACTCCGGTGTGGTCCGAAGAACAACCAAAGGATGTAGACATCAAAAGCCACTTTGATCCCACAGACATTCTTCAACATTATTTAGATCCCTACATTCCAAAGGACTTTATCAACAAATACAAACCTGACATAGAAATTGAGGGCAGGGTCGATATGAAGAAACTACGAAATCTTTATTGGTACAATGAATCTGAAAACTTCAATATGTACACAGATGTCAGAGACTTTGATAAACTGGGCATGAACTATTCAACAGACAATACCAATTCATCGTTGTTCATGGACAATCACGGAGACTTCCAATTGAATTGGACATTCAAAAAGACTTTTGACTGGAATAAAAAATAGTTAAGTATCACATATGAGTAAACTTTTTATGGTAGGCGATAGTTTTGCCGCGGCACCAAAGGTTGGTGACGATTATAGACCCTGGTACATACAAGCCACAGAGAAACTAGGAATGAACTGTGAGAACCACAGCATGATAGGAGTAAGCCAAGACTGGTGTTTTTGGAAACTGTCAATGCATTTCAAAGAACTTACAGCCGACGATCAGATCCTAGTTGTACTAACACACCCAGGACGTTTTTGGTTCTTTGACGATAAGCCACAGATGACCAATCCCAATATAGTAAACATTGATAAAGAATTATCGAAGGATCAATTGGACGCAGTGCTGAAGTTCATGACACATATTCAAAGACCACCATTGGACATTCAACAGATGTCGCATAGGATTGGTTGGTTAAATTCACAAATTGAAAGATATAAATTAAGACCCGCACACATACTTTCAGCATTTCCGCTAATGGTAGATATAGGATACGATATGTCCGAGTTAGAAGACTGGAGCCAATATAAAAATGTTATTATCAGCAATGGCAATTTACAAAACGATATTCAAATTAAAGAACTTAAACAGGGTGAACCAAGCGAATACAAAGTTTGGAAAGGATACGATTGCAGATACAATCACCTTATTAAATCCAACCATGAAGTTCTAGCAGAAAGAGTTTATCAAGGTATTACCAACGGCACTCCTATAGACTTAAAGACTCCGGGATTCAAAACAAATGTAATACAGGATTCTATCTTTGAAGATAAAGACTTTATTGAAAAAGAATTAGAACCTTTCGCAATCACACAAAGGAAGAAATATCTAGAAACGGATTATCAAGAACCTTGGATGAAAACTTCTGGACTAATGGATCTGTTTAAGAAAAAAGGTCTTAGATAATTTTAGCATTAAAAGACGCACTCAATCTAGTTACATCTGATTTGCTTTTGTAAGGATAAGCACAATGATTTGTTAGACTAGGAAACAAAACTCCTGTGCCTGGTATGGGTCTTACGTGAAATATCTCTCCATCGTTACAGAGTATATCCAATCCTGCCTGTTTGCTATTACCATGTACCCAGTCCTTGTTTATAACATCTTCTGGACAATCCAAATAGAATACTCCGCTGATGTCACCTGAGTGATTGTGTATAGGATTAAAGTTGTCTGCTTTTTGATATACCAACCAGTTCGCAAAAATGTCTAAGCCATATCCAGCCTGTGAATCTGAAAGTTCTGGTTTGAAAGTTTTGATATATTGTTCACAAAGATATTTGATCCAATCCTTTTGTTCCAACCATTCAGGTTGATAAGAACATTCACCTGCAAGTAGATCGCTCTTGTCTTCTCCTTGTTTAGTGTTTGCTTGTTCTTGTAGATAGGTTAACCATTCAGCACCAAAGTCAACAGCAAGTAATTGATGTTGTTTGTCTAGTATGTTGGTTTTGATTAGTTCTGGATTCAATTATTCTTCCTTTAAAACATATTTAAGGTCCACCGCTCTCACAATTACTTCTTTGCCGTTCTCGACGTTTGTGTACGATATTCCATTTGGAGATAAGTCTCTAAAGTTTTTAACTCTAACCTTTGTTTCAGTGTTCCCAACCCAATAGGTCAAGTCCGCTGGTGCACCTACAATCCAATACCATATTTTAAGGAATAGTTTCTTCATTACTTTAATTCAACCTTACCACCAACTTCTTCAAGTGCTTTCTTCATTGCTTCTGCTTCTTCCTTATCAATGTTTTCTTTGACAGGTTTAGGCAGTGCTTCAACAAATTGTTTTGCTTCAAGCAATCCTAATGAAGTGTATTCTCTTACTTTCTTTAACACTGGTATTTTGGCGTTATCATTGAATCCTGTTAGTACAACAGTCAACTCTGACTTCGCTTCAGCAGTCGCAGTTGCTCCAGCCACTGGTGCCGATGCCGCCGCAGTTGCAGATACTCCCCAAGCCTCTTCTAATTTCTTAGACAGTTCTAATGCTTCAACTACTGTGAGTTTGCCTAGTTGTTCTACTAACGTTTCTAATTTATTTGTATCGCTCATGTTTATATTTATTTTAGTATCAGTTTACTTGTACTGTCTCCTATGGTACCTCTCACAAATGTATTGAATGCAAGAGTCCATCTCTTGTTGTCTTCTGAGGCATTTACAGCCACACTGTGATTCAAGTTGCTAGGAAATAACACAAGGTCCCATTTGTTTGGAGTCACATTCAATTCTCTTTGATGATATAGATAACCTTTCTTGTCTAAATCAAACTCTTTCTTATGATCTATGTTTACCGTGTCCGTGAAAATGTTTTGAACATACTTGTCTTTATGAAATATAATATCAGCAGTATTCTCGCAGTCATCAAAATACAACACACCCGAGATAAGACTGTTTGAATGATAGTGTAAGCCACTGTAATCATTCTTGTTGTACTGATTCATCCAACTTGTTGTGATATAAAATTCGTGTTTGTCGTCTGCGTCTAGATAATTGTGTAGGTATTCATTGACTTGATCCATTATCGCTTTACGCAATGGAGCGACCTCTTCCCTATCCAAAACATTGTGATCATCAGAATTCATTGCCACAGAGTGCAACATTCTTGTATAACTTATTTTGTTCTGCAGGTAATCAATTATCTCTGGAGCAGGTTCTTCTATTCTTGTTTTACACAAAGGAACCGCAAAGAGTGGTATTACCTGTTTGTCGGTAATAGGTATTGTCATCTTCTAAATAATTCTCTTAATTTTTGTTGGAGATAGTCCTTATGCTCCATAAACATCACGACACCATATCCCAATGCTACAATAATTAAACTTAAAAATAATACATCCATGTTCATAATCAAATATTAACACAAAGACTCACAAAAGTCTACCTAAATTTTGGTCCTGTGATCCAACCAACGACACTTTCCCTTGCACCTTCTTCAACAGGTTCTACTCCGTGCATGATGTAAGGAGGAAACACCAAAACTGATCCCTTACCAATATCTACATAATGTCTTTCGTCTGAGTGTGTCATAAAATAAAACTTGCCACCCTTGTATTCATCATTTAGATATCCCATGACTGTCAACTTTCTGGCGTAACCGTTGTCATAATTGACTGTGTCTATGTGGCAGTCGTATTTGTCTCCCTTTTTATCATAGTGCAACATCTCCCATTGGCTAGGTCCACCCAGTTTGTATTGGAACTGAATGTCATTTGCCTTCTGCGCCGCACCGAATAGGAACACACTGATAGGATCGAACTCATCTAAAGGCGTTCGTTCAACACTCCTTACAGTCTTATCCACTTCACCGTCTTGCAATTTGCCGTCTTCTCTCTGCTTCTGTTTTGCCAATTCGAAAGTTTGTTCGATTAACTTGTCAGGTATGAAGCCTGGCGGATACTGCCAAAAGAAGTGATTGTCTATTGGTTTCATTTGAATTCCTGTGTTGTGAAGTTGTAAGTCAAAACTATTCTCTTTTCATTATTTACCGGAGCGGAACTACTGTGATAATGATTTCCGTCAAACTGATGCCAACTGTTCTGTATAGGCTTGACTCTTTCTTTGATTGTGTATTCTTTTGATTGTGTAGTTTCATTGTAAATTACGGTATCACCATCAGTTTCGTTGAGATAATAATTGCCTGTGATGTGAGGCTCTGATGAATCTTTGTGTGGTGCGTGTATGATTTCGTGTGGCACTCTAGTAATCAGACCCATTCTTACTCTTATTAATTCTTTCAAATTGGTTCCTTGTTTGTCTAGTGCTGTCATCAGTATAGGCATCACAGTTTCAAATAATGGACTGATAGGTCCTTGATCTTTTTTGTAAATCAAATGACTGAAACTAGAATGGAAAGGCTCCTTCTCGTCATAATAGTTTGCAGTTGTCTCAGCATAATACCAATTTACTTCTGGACTATCTAGTTTACTGCCTATCCAACCATAAAGGTTTGTGTCTAATAAGTTTTCAAGTCTCACGTGTGATGTTCTCCCTATTTCTTTTGACTATCTCGATAAAAAATCTAACGTTCTCTACCGGTGTTTCTTTATTAATTCCGTGAGCAAGATTGACAACATAGGCACAATCTTTCATTTGCCTTATCATTGGAACCGTGCCTCTAATAATTTCTTCTTTACGTTCTGACAACAATACTTGTGGCGGTATGCCTCCCTGTAAACATTGGTGACCCATTCTTTTTAGAATCCAATCTGTCTTCATGTCGTCACTCAAACTGATACAATCTGCATTCACATATTTAGAAAAGTTATTGATCTCTTCTCCTATCAGTCTTGGAAACACAATTATACCTACGTCAGGATGTAAATCTCTCAGCCTTTCAACTATTTGTGCAGTAGGTTCATAGCAGTAAGGAATTATGTGTTCTTCTCCCAGATCACTTGCCCAACTGTCAAACACCTGCACCGTGTCGCAACCTGCTTTGATTTGTTGTGAAAGATGTTCAACAATATAGTCCACCAATCTAGTCATCATGTATGCTCCATCAAACTCGTCTATATTACCTGCTAGAACATTACCACTCATGTATCTATAAAGTGTCCACGGTGCTCCAGCGAATCCAATCAAACTCTTGCTGTGACACAATTGACTTCTTACCTTTGTGATTGCCTCGTACACAGGTTTACACTTTTCTATGAAGACATCCATTTCTGTATCAAAATATTTCTTATCGAACGTTCCAAGTTTAGGTCCTGGTGTGTAGTCTAGCGGCTGACCAAGTGCGTAGGGAATTATTAAGATGTCTGAAAATATTATCGCGGCATCCATGTCAAACTCTTTAATAGGTTGCATAGTGATCTCGGCGGCTTTGTCCGGAGTAAGTGCCATGTCCAGAAAACCTTTACTTGCATTTTTGATTGCCATGTACTCAGGCATATATCTTCCAGCCTGTCGCATTAACCATACAGGATAAAGATTAGGTTCCTTGTCCTTGATAGTTCTTTGTAAAATAGTTCGTCCAATCTTATTCATTAAAATACTTCCGCTAAAATAACTCTCGCATTAGGAAAACGTGATTCAACAATTTGCTTTGCTTCTATCGATGTCCTACCTTCCTCGGCCACTTTCATAGGAGCCTTGCCCGGCAGTGTCACCCAAAATACGTATCGTTTCATTTTCCCTTTACTCTGTATTTAGAGTCTGTCCAGTCCAAATACTCGTACAATTGGTTAGTGCTTGTATCCACTGTTGTCCAATCTTTTTGTCTTATTTTTTCTATAAGTTTAGACTGGAACGGTTTGTCAAACTCCTGTTCACACCATTTAAGGTATAGGTCAGGTGTGGGGTGTAGATCCGGTCTNGTCTTTATGACCTTTTTCCTTATTAGGTGATCCCAATCCCATTGGACATGATTTGTTCCTTTGTAGTTCTCCTGCTTGACAAATGTGGCAAATGGCATCAACCAATTGTCCTGATTTATTGTTTTGTATTCAGGATGTAATTTTTCTAAGTCTTCGTTTATATCAATCATATTGGCAACGAATGTTTCACATGGCAGATTGTCTAATAGATTGTGTCCTAAATGGATAAAGTTAAGACTGTGATAAACATAACTGGATTCGTCCCAAAAGTCTTTGACCCATTCCATCTCTACTTCCTTCACCCATATGTTGCCGCCTGCTCTCCAATTGCTTCTAGGATCTATATCTGGATAGTGTATGTCGTGTCTGTGAAAGTCTGTCCATTGCACAATCACAGTGTCATCTTCAGTAAGTTTTTGTGTTAGGGATATTTCTGCAAGTCGTTCGCATATGGCTCTGTTGCCTAATCCACTCAGTCCCCAATTATAATATTCATCATAGGTTGATCCCAAGATGTCTGCCCACGTGGGCCAATAGAAACTTGTGAATGAACAACCAACTGTGAATAGTCTACGCATTTTTCAAAAAGGATTCGCTCAAGAACTTTAATTCGTCGTTTGTGAAATTACTTTTCCATGTGTTTGCCTTGTGTGTGAGTAATTGGATATTGTCTTTGCTATAATGTTTGGTGCTGTCAATTCTATCTATCACGCAACTATTTGGATTGCACCAATTGTTCTGCCAAGTGGTTCCACCCCTAGTGAACTCCAAAGGTGTTTTGGTAATTGCACACAACCAATCCTGTTGTTCTCCAACTTCATACACATCAAACTTATCTATTTCTATGTTCCAGGCTTTCTTTCCTCTGCCTCTTGCTCTAGAAATATTTTGTTGAATAAATTTTAATTTGGCAATGTCATATCTTTTAGGCATACTGCATTATGTATAATGCCAAATTGGTATCAAAGTTGTCGTTTGGCGCACCCGGGAGGAGTCGAACCTCCGACCTTTCGGACCGCAACCGAATGTTCTATCCACTGAACTACGGGTGCTTGTCTATTAGCGGCGGGCCATCATTATGGTGCTAATACTTCGTTGAAATGTTTGTGACTTGATAGTCTTGCGTATGTCTTTTGTTTGAAGTCGTCATACAACAAAACCGTTTTAGGAGTTTCTTTTTCTTTATCAAATATTGAACTGAAAAAATGTTGTTTGGTTGTCTTACCTGTCTTCTCATAGACAGCGATGTCCACCATGGTTGTTGCGGCACTGTGGGTATACTTTCCTGTGACTGCACCTGTAACCGTGCTGGTACCTACACTACCTACTAGGGGTAGACTGCAATTAGTTAATGCAACCAATGATATAATTGCCAACAAATTTTTCATAGTTCTTTATTTAACCTTCTCCTTATATGGTAATAATATATTATTTGTATAGCAATGTCAATAGACNATTATTTGGCGGTCCCTAGGGGAGTCGAACCCCTCTTTCGAGGATGAAAACCACGTGTCCTAACCGATAGACGAAGGGACCATGTTTGGTGAGCCGGGTAGGGATCGAACCTACGACACACGCCTTAAAAGGGCGTTGTTCTACCGCTGAACTACCGGCCCTAGTCTTCTTTTTTAACAGGAAGTTTATTGGCCGTGTGGATAGAATCTGGTATGGCAAGAGGTTTCTCTTTCCAACCTACAACAGGTGCAATGACTAAGAAAAACAAGAACCAATATGCTGTTCCTATTCTACTTAACATGACCCATATGCCTTCTGCCGGCATCGCTCCACAATACATCAATAAGAAAAAGTCTGCAACAAGTATCCAAACAAATTGTTTCCAGATAGGTCTAAACACAGATGATCTAATCTTAGAAGTATCTAACCAAGGCAGTAATGCAAGTATACCTATAGCCGATACCATTGCAATAACACCTCCCAACTTGTCTGGTATTGCTCTTAAGATTGCATACCATGGCAAGAAGTACCATTCAGGAACAATGTGTGCAGGAGTAACCAATGGGTTGGCTTCTATATAATTGTCTGGATGTCCTAGATAGTTAGGTAGATAAAATAAAAATCCAAAGAACAATATTAAGAAAACTAAAAATGCCCAAAGGTCTTTCAAAGTCACATACGGATGAAACGAAACTGTGTCTCTTGTGTCCTTAGGCTCAACACCCATAGGATTGTTTGACCCTGTCATGTGTAGTGCTATCACGTGAAACACCACGACACCCAATATAGCAAATGCTATCAACCAATGCAATACAAATGCTCTATTTAAAAAAGCATCACCCACAGAATAGTCTCCCCAAAGTGCTGTGACTATCATGTCACCCACAAATGGAATAGCAGAGAATAAACTGGTTATCACAGTCGCTCCCCAATAACTCATCTGTCCCCAAGGTAAAACATATCCAAGGAAAGCAGTCGCCATCATTAAGAAGTAAATTATAACTCCTATGATCCACATAAGTTGCCGGGGCTCTTTGTATGAACCGAAGTAAAGTCCTCTGAACATATGAAGATACACCGCTATGAAGAAGAACGATGCCAAGTTCATGTGCAGATACCTAAACATCCAACCATAGTTGACATCTCTCATGATGTGTTCCACACTAGAGAATGCTTCGTTCACACTTGGTTTGTAATGCATACCAAGTACAAGACCTGTTATGATTAGTCCTAGTAAACAAAATGTAAGTATCGCTCCGAAACTCCACCAATAGTTCAAGTTCTTAGGCACTTGGAAGTCCAAGTATTCATGCTTGAACATTCTAAATATTGGCAGTCTGTTGTCTAGCCAACCCAATGCTCCTTTGAACGGAGACTTGTTTTCGCCGACTTTGTTCGTATTAACTGGTTTATAGTTTTTGTCTTCCATGTTTTTTATGATTTTATTATATGCTTACTTATCAGCAATGTCAAGTATGCATAATGTTAGAACCTATTTTGGTTTATTTGAATTGCTTGTCGTTTGGTGTATTTTCTGCAAGATCCTCCAACCATTTTGTAAACTCTTCAGCCTCTTTCTTCTTTTGCTTCTGTGTTAACTTTTTGTTGTTGATCTTCTTAAGGAACTTGGGATATTCCTTGTTCAATTTGTTTATAAGTTCTTTTTTAGTCATTGCGTTGTTGGGGGTGCCTAGTACACCCCCTCTTTATCCTAGGATTAATGTGAGAGATGAGATTGGGTACTCATAAGCCAGGCTACCGGCGCCGCAGATCAACCGCGGTGTGTATGATGATTTCCACCACTCTCACAACATTATTATATTGCCTTATGGAAAAACTGTCAATTATTTTTTAGATTTTTTCTTTCGTAAAGTATTGATCTTGGTTTTCAATCTTATCAAATCGTTGTCCAACATTCTTATTCTATCTATAAGATTTATCAACGTTGCTGACGTCTTTGCAAGTTTAGGTTTAATTTCTTGCACGATATAGTTGTATAGGAACCAAATAAAGTAGGCGAGAAAAAATGTTGCCACTACCGGAAAACCATAATCTTTTATTAAAGCAATAATATCCATTAATCTTTCCTTGCGTCCTTCTTACCATCAGCACGAGCCACCCTATCCACTTCCACGGGTAAACCAAACTCCTCACTGATTAATTGATCTATTTGAATTATGTCGTTGTTCATTGTCTTTACTCTGTTGTCCAGTTGGGTGATCACATTATCTATGAACGTGATACTACCTACAACACTACTAAGGATATATTTGATTATGATATAAATGAATGCCCCCAAGCCTATCGTACCTGCTATAGGCAATCCTAAATCTCCAACCAATGTAAAAAACTGTTCCATACTATATTGTATATACCTTAATTTTTTCTGACTTACCTTTGACTTTGATTTCGCCTAGGCTCTTGTATTTGAATCCTTTTGTTTTAGACTTTGTATTGTGTCCGACTACCAAAGTGCTACCCAATTCTTTGGAACTACTTTCCAATCTACTTGCTAGGTTTACATCATCTCCTATCACAGAGTAATCAAACCTTTGTTCAGATCCCATGTTACCTACCAATGCCTCACCTGTGTTAATTCCTATACCGATATTGATTGCTGGCAATTTTTCTTTCTTAAGTTCTTTGTTTAATTGTTTCAATTCTTTTTGCATCTCTAGAGCACTCTTAACTGCCAATGTTGCGTGGTCCTTGTTTGTTATAGGTGCGTTCCAGAAAGCCATTATGCAATCACCCATAAACTTGTCTATGGTTCCACCATTAGCAATGATAACATCTGTCATACGTGTCAAGAATCTATTGATAAGTTTTGTTAATCCTTCTGGATTGCCTTTATACTTTTCGCTGATAGGAGTAAACCCTCTTATGTCTGAGAATAAGAAAGTCATATTCCTTTTCTCTCCACCCAGTTTTAATAGTGTAGGATCCTTCTGTAACTTTGCAACCATGTCTGGAGCCAAGTAGTGTTCAAATTGTTTTTTGATCTGTTGTCTCAGTCTACTCTGTGTGGCAAAGTTATTAAAAGTTAAATGTGTCCAGGTCAATGTCAATAATAGAATGGGCCAACTAACATCAACAAGCCAGTTGCGTGTGGTGTACATATGCCAACTACCGTATGTGATCCCGCCCAATACAAAAAATAATATTCCTGCCGTCCAGAACACGTTGAGTCTTGGGACTAATATTAGCAGTGCTATCAAAAGCACACTGGTTGCTATGATCTCTACAAGATTAGTATTACTGTCACGTTGTAAGGCGCTGTGTGTAGCCATTGTGTCCATAGCCTGAGCAGATATTTGCATATCAGTCATAAGTCCTAGTGGTGTGTCTTTCAATTGACTCAAACCCGCGGCATTCAAACCTACGATCACAATTCTATTTCTAAAGTCTATTTGATTATCCATTAGTTCACTGACACTTATTGTTTCTATTGTTTTAGGATCAGCAAAGTTTATGTTAATCATTGCGTTTGCATCTGGTCGGATCACAATCTCTCTGTTGAGATATATTTCTTTGACTCCGTCTGCACCTGTTATAATCTTATAGGCCCTGCCATTCATAGCCACCCTTAGGGTCTCTAGTATTTGTCCTGGTAATATGCCTTCTGGTGTGTTGATTAACAATGGTTGACTTCTCACAGTACCATCTATGGACGGTATCATTATGTTTACACCAACACCCTTTGAACTGTCTAATAGTTGTGGCAAGTTTGTTACCACCCCTACAAAATTGTACAACCAAGGAGTTGGATTGGATCCTTTGAACATCATGTTAGGTTTCTTTATTCTCCCGTCTGTTGGAGAGTATTTGACACTATACATTAGGATCGCTTTGGATCCATTCGCTTTGAACATCTCTGCCAATACTAAATCATTGCTCGGCAAAGTTAGCAATTGATCCTTCAACTCCTTTGGCAATTTGTTATTCTCTGTAAATGATTTAGGATTCAATCTGTCTGCCTCACTAAAAAGGATATTATATTGTACGGCTGTTGCGTTCTGCACAATCAATTTGGAGTGTATGTCAGCAATCAAACTTCTGTTCCAAGGCCACTGACCATATCTTTTTAGATCCTCTTCGGTAATCTCAACTATTACAAAATGATTTGATGTGATTTGTCTTGGCTGAATCTTCTGATAGTAATCAAATGTCTTTAGCCTTAATATCTTCAAAGGCTCAACATCATATACCCTGAGACCTATACCGATCACAACAGTGATGAGCACTATCCATATGCTTGTAAAAAACTTATTCATTTTATTCTTAGAACTTTATGCACGAACCATTTCAAGAAACGTTTCAGNTAATTGTTAACGAACTTTCTTATATAGAAACGTGCAATACGAACAACAATTAATATAGGTGAACTTAACACGTCGAACGCAATCAATCCAACGTCCACACTAAAATCTATAATATTGTCTGTGGTGCAGGCTTTCTTCCAACGTTCTTTTAAACTTAATTTCTTTTTATCTTTCATCCGCCTCCACCAAATGATGTCCAGTTCCAAGGATCTTTGAATTTATCCTCTTCCGATTTGTGTGGTTTGCATATACATCTTATACATAAACCAACAAGTATTCCTACTAAAAACCAACTTAACATTATCTCTCCTGTAGTGCTTGACCAAATCCATTTTGGAATGGCGTTGTAATATAACTTAACACTGTCCTTTCTCCTGTAAGAATAAACACTGAAACATTAATACCTGGAACTAGATTGTATGTGATGTCTCCACTTGTAAAATATTCCTTGTCTATTGCTAATTCTAATTCATACCATGTTGATGTTTGTCCTCTCACAGCATCTGGTGATATTGAAATAATCTCTGCATCTATTGTGCCAAATATCAATTGATCCTGATTGGCTAATTTTATTTTTGCTGTCTGTCCAACACTCACATAACCTCTGTCCTTGACTAACAATCTTCCTTGCACGATTAGTTTTTGATTACTTGGAACCAATACCGCAAGACTGTCTCCTTGTTTGACCACTGAGCCTGGATTTAAAAATGTAAGTTGTTGTATCTTACCATCAATGTTTGCTTTTATGTTGTAAGGTTCGTAACCCACTCCTGGATTTATTGTGATTATTATATCGCCTTTCTTAACAACATCTCCTTGCTTATAATTCACAGCAACAATCTCGCCTGTAACCATCGTACCCAATTGAGTTATATTCTTTTCTGGAGCAACAACGCCAACTGCCTGTGTTGTGATATCCACTTTGGCAATGCACATCCATAAGAAGAACACTGTGAATANACTGATCAACAAAATAAAGAATTTATTTCTTGTTGATAAAACTGATGATTTGTGCTGTTGCTCTATCACGTTGTTTAATTGCCTCCTTTGCTTTTGCGTATTTGTTCGCACCCTGTAATGCTCTTGATGCCAATATGTTTGAACCTATCAACATACCAATTGTTAAATTACAATCGCATTCTAATATTTTATATGCACCCACAGATAAAATTACTATCGTCATCAAACCCATTAAGAATATTTCCAAGTTTGCTGTACTATCCTGCTGTAGGTTTAAATTTACTCTTTGTGCTGTTAGTACCATCATTATTATCATAAAGATAGAAGCAATTACAGCCGCAGTCCAGTTTATGAATAATAAAGCAATTAGGAACATCAACACAAAAGGCCAATCCAATATCCATCCTGTGATACTTGAATTAGTTGCACCTTTAATAACCGCACCTGCTTTTTCCAGTGCTTTGAATTCTTCTCCACTTAATTGTGTGTCTTTTATTTTTTTGCTTAACGCATCAACAATTGGTTGAAATATCTTCCTATTCAATGCTTGGATCATACTGGCTCTGTTCTGCCTAAAAGCAAATTCAAAACTTAATAATATAATCGCCCCTATTGCCAAAGAGATCAACGTTGATGTTATTCCAGAAGACAAATATTTGTCCAGTACCACAAGCACGAACAATGAAGGAGCCAAAGCACATATACCTATGATGAAACTTGATATCAATAGCATAGTAGCCACAGATTTGTCGCGGAATAGGTGATGTATAAAACTTTTCATTATGTATGTATTTAATGATTTTTTACTTGATTAAAGGATTAACCAAGCCAAGTACTTTGTGTAGTTGATATCTAGCAATCAAAAGGTCTATTTGAGCATTTGCATATGCCACTTCGCTCATGATGTGAGCAGTCTTCATGCCAAACACTGCCATGATAGGAGTGTTACCTGCTTGGAAATCTGCCAATGTCAGTTTGTACATTTCATCGTTGATCTCCACAGTTCTTTTTAGTGTTGCAAGATTCTTCTCTACTAGAACATAATTGTTCCAAGAATTTTTAAACTGTTCGTCTATGCCTCTCTTGACATCTGTGTATCTTAAATTTGCCGCTGTCAGTCTTGAGTAGTCTGCACTCTTCAAGTGTTTGTTCTTAAAGCCACCAAATAGTTTCCAAGTCATTGTGATGTCTGCTCTCCACTCTTCCTTTTGTGAATCGCTTGTATCATATCCGCCAGCCAACTCGCCATCTTTTTCTGTGTAGGAAAGTTTGCCGTCTACTCTAGGTTTGAATTCTGCTTCACTAAATCTTAATTGTTCTTTGGCTATGTCTATATCCATTTGTGCAATTCTTAATGTAGTGTTGTTGTTTACCGCAGTGCCCTGTTGTGGAATTAATCCTAACAAGTCAGCGATAGGTGTCGGCATCTCTCCAATGTTGTGTGGAAAGAATCTCCATACATTATTGAATCTTTGAATAGCACTATCAAGACCTAATTTGCTTGTCATAGATAATGTTTGGTATGTTCTGTATTGTTGTTCTATCTGTAGTTGTTCTAATTTTGAACCTTCGCCTTTCTTAACTTTCTCTATTGTCATTTGTAAAGTAATCTTTGCGTTGGCTTCGACTTTCTTGTTTGCTTCGTGTGTGTTGTATGCTTTTTGTAAATTCAACCAAGCATTAATGGCTTCCATAACAACATCTTCTTTTGCAAGTTCTAATCTATAATAAGCCTGTTGGGCAGTTGCTTTGGCTTTATCTATTACTGATGTTGTTCTACCACCGTCCCAAATCATCTGTGTGATTGTGATTGACTTTTGAATACCTTGTTTAGAATCGTGTGTGATTGTGTTGTTTGGATATGTTCCTTTTGCTGGAGTTCTATCGTCTTCCCAGTTGTTGCCAATTGATATTGAAACTTGTGGATAGTATGCACTATACTCTGACTTCAATGTATCAACAGCCGCATTATAATCTTCTTCAGCCGCTTTTACTTTTTCATTGTCCACTATCAATGATGGTAACAATTCATATAATCTTCTCCAGTCAACTTTTAATTCTGTATCTAATTCTGCCCATGCTTTCTCTTCTGCCTTCTCAACTAATTTTTCCGTTGCTTTGGCATTATCTTCGTTTTCTTTGATTGTTGTTTTTAATTCTGGTTTCTCTACATCAGCAACTTCTACATCAGCAAGTTCTTTGTTCTTGATTGCGTTTGTCACTTTTTCCTCAACCTTTTCAGCAAGGTCTTTATCGTCTTTTAATTCAGTCTTATCTGTACGTGCTTCTAATTTTTGTTTTTCTTTNAGTTCATTGTTTACTTTAAAATTTTCTATTTTCTTTTCAGTGATCTTGACTTCTTCTTCGATCTTTTCGATCTTCTCGACCTTCTCAACTATCTTCGGTGCTTCCTCTACTTTATCCTTGAACTCCTGTATTGGGTTGGCTTTCTTTTTGTTCTTCTTAGGTGCTTCCACAATCACAATAGAACCGTCCACAGGTTTGCTTCTGATCCTTGCTTGGAAACTGCCGTCCTCACCACCTACACAACTTTCTTGGATATAAGTTTCTGTTTCCTCAACCACTTCCCATTTGCAACCTTTGTTCTCTTCTTCCGCAAAGACGGCTATGTTCCAATTGAACATTATTGCTATTAGGATGTAGTGTACNAGTTTATTCATTATATTACCATATTTATGTGATTACTGTCACATCGTCTGCCGTGCCCGTGTATCCTACCAATTCAATCTCCATCTCGTAGGAACCGTTGTTGTCTGTGTCTAATTTAAATCTAGTGCCGTTTGAAAGTGTGCGTGAAACAGATGCTCCACTTGTGATTGCACTGATGTCTATCCTATCTTCACTGCTGTTGAAGTCCAAGATAGTGTCATGTGATCCAGGATCCGTCTGATAGGTTTGTGTGTACAGGAAGTCATCTGCTCCACCACCACCCCAAAGAGTGTCACCACCATCTCTACCGAATATGATGTCCGAGTTGTGCGTACCTGCGATTGCCTCTGCGGCTCCAGTGCCCTGATATTTGTGTTGATCCGTTGATGTGTACTTGACTTGGTTCAGCATATAATGAAGCAAGTTCTGGGCATACACGTCNGAACCTTCGTCCCATATACTTCTGTATTGGGATTGACTTCTGTTGTCGTTGCTGTTGTCAGGGTCACAGTTACCACCTATGTAGCAATCCAGTGGCACGTGTGAGTAGTACACGTGACCCGAACCGTAGCCGTACCAGAAGTCTGTGGCATAGTCAGTGTTCTGATCATCGTCGAAGATTGTGGCCACAGCATCGGATGGCAGTGATGAGATTAGTGTTCTACCATGTGTGCTGAGACTTCCACCATCAAGTGTGTAGCCACTGTTGTTGATTGCCTCTGTAATGGTGTTGTACATCACACCAGCAGGCCCATTGGTCAATAGACTGGTGCCACTGGCAAAGGTGACATCATCAGAATCTTGTNGACCAGAATTACTAAAGTTGGCTCCACCTGTGTTGGGCAGAACTTCATTAGTTGCATACGACCTATCATGGAATATCAATGTTCCACCGTTATTGACCCAGGTGTTGATTGCTCCACCCGATGCCATGGCACTCGCAAAAGGATTGCCGCTATGATAACTTTCTGTGACCCAAAGTAGGTCAAGGTCATCGAGGTTGCTGGAAGTGAAACTGTTCATTATTGACGCTGTGTGTCCTATGTCTTCCACAAATTCAGCCATTACTGGCGCTACCTGTTCACCACCACTTTGATTTGTGCCATCATCTTGATAGTGAACACCAACAGTGGCTTTGGTGTATGTGACAAATCCATCAGCAGTCACGGTTATATTGAAACTGTCTATGTCCGAAGCACCGTAAGGATCCTGCACTTTTAATAAGACTGTGTAGGTTGTGTCCTGAGTGATATTGGCAAATGTACCGTCCCAAGTGATTGTGTTGCCGCTCAGTGATAAAGCACCTGTTGGATCATCAAAGATGCTGTAGGTTAATGTGTCTCCGTTGGCATCAGAACCGTACACATAACCAACCACGACTCCTGATGTNTTNGCATTTGACTCTGTCACTGTGACATCGTTTGGCATATCCAACCATGGAGCAACGTTGATGTTGTTCTCCGCGGCTAAATCTTCTATGAGATCGTCCATGAAGTCTTGGGCATCTCTTTCTGCATTGTACAATTCTTCGTTGTTGTCCACGATGTTGTAGAAGTCTTGCATTGGATCTTCTGCATAGAAGTCTTCTGGAGTTTCTATGCCTGCTCCTGCACCCAGAAAATATTCGTCTAGATTGCCAGCCTGAATGACCATCATGTCTTGAACATTCTGATCTATATCATCTGGTAGTGCCTCTTGTACTTCTTGATCGTTAAAGAAATTGTCGGCTTCGATTGCAAATTCATTGTTTTGTAGTGCGTTCTGTTTCTCTTCTGCTAAAAACTCTTCCACATTTATATTGATCTGTTGATCCTCAGGGACATTGAACACATCATCGTTTTCATTGTATCCTGGACCATCTTCCGGTACCCGCACAACCATAGGACCATCTTGAAATACTTCCTGTAATTCTTCATCCATGGCAAAGAATTCGTTGTTCAGTTCTTCAAAGTTTTCATCCAGTTCTTCGTATTGCTCGTCGATCTCTTGGAAACCTTGATCAATCTGTTGTCTCTCTTCATCAAGTTGTTGGAACTGCTCTTCGATTTCTTGGATCGCTTCTTGGTCATTGTTGGCATATGCTTCCTCTGCCGCTTCTTCAAGTGCCTGTGCCTCTTCTTCAAGTGCTTTGGCTTCCTCTTCAAGTGCCTGTGCCTCTTCCTGGAGTTGCATATCCTTCTCCATCAGTTCGTCAGCCTTCTCNATNANTTCTTCCTGTTTCTCTTCGATCTCTTCCAATTTCTCTTTAACGTTCTCTTCTGCAAATATATCTTCAGGTTCCTCTTCNATATTTTCTTGCAGTTCAACACCATCGTTCTCCAGTTTCTCTATTATCTTTTCCTGGAACTCTTCTATGATCTCGAGTGGTGCCTCTTCCATGAACTGTTCAATTTCTTCTTCTGGTATGAAGTCCTGGAACTCCTGCACAAATTCTTCTTGGAACACTTCAAATTCTTCCACAATGGCATCAAACTTTTCTTCAACCTGTACAATTTTCTCTTCAACGAATTCAACTTTTTGTTCTATCTGTTGTACTTCCTGTTTTACTTCTTCAACCTTTTCTTCAACCTGTTCTACTTTCTGTTCGATGACCTTTTCTTCTTCAAGCACTTCCTCAACTTGTTCTTCAACTTCTTCGATCTCTTGTTCTGCTTCAGCAAGTTCTTCTTGNATCTCTTCTATCTCATCAGCATCTGCGTTTTCTAATTTCTCTTCTAGTTCAGCAATTTCTTCTTTTAACTCCTCGGCTTTCTCTTCAAGTTGTTCCTTCTCTTCTTCGAGTTGTTCAGCCTCTTCTTCTAGTTGTTCTTTTTCTTCCTCAAGTTGTTCCGCTTCTTCCTCAAGTTCTTCTGCTTCCTCTTCAAGTTGTTCCTTTTCTGATTCTGCTTCTTCTTTTTCTTTAGTCGCTTCTTCAGTTTCCCTTTCAACTTCTTTTATCTTTTCTGTCTTACGTGTTGTGGAAATAGTCTTGGCATACTTCTTAAGCACAATTTCTTTTGGTAATATCACAGGCACAGTTGGTGGCATGATTGCACTAGTGATTGTTGTGGCTTGNTAAGCCTCTGTCAATATAACTTCGCCGCTATCATTTTTAATACTGATCTCTCCCACAGTGCCATCTGCGTTAGGTAATAAAACTATTTCGTTGTCCTCGCCTTCCTGATTGGCTCTACCCGCAACCTGTGTTCCTCTTACACCAATCGTTAAGACAGGTGTGCTTACAGTCATTGCGTCATTGCCTACCTTGGCAATGTTTCCTGATACGAAAGAAAAAGATCCTCCAATTACATCTGCATTCATTCCACCTTGATTGGCTTCTGGATCATAATAGAATTCGTCCACAACCATCTTGGCTCCTGGCTCTAATGATAGTGCTGTGTCGTCTTTGAAAGTTATACCAACTGTGTTCTGACCTACATCCACAAAGTCATTTAGATAGATGAAGTCTCCCTGTTGCAGTTCAATCTTCTGACCCACCCTTGTGATAACAATAGGACCATCGGTGACTGTGATTTCACCAATTGCTTTTGGATCTTGAAATGCTAAAAATTCGTTTGATTGATAGGCAGATAGCGAGGACACAAGTTTGGGGGTAAGTGATGCGCCTTGAGGCGATACAAGAGTTGGCAAATTGACAAAATAATCTTTCACCAATACCGTGTCTGAGTCAGTAGAAATGATTAGATCCTTGTCGATGACTGAATAGTCACCACGTAATAATACAGATCCATCTATTGTGATTGAAGTTTTTCCACTCGTGTTCAGAGTATTCATGTGTCGCACTTGCCCCCGCTAATTGCTTCTAATATTTAATAAAACTACCACATAATATTAAGTGTATACATAATTGACAAAGTTTATTTTGTGTTGTATAATAAGGATTCAGTCGAGACATCGCGAACAGAAATGTTTGAGGAAAGTCAGGACACTGTTGAGAGTGCGAGTCCAAATAGAGAGTCTTTATGCTCAACCATGACTCCGGGTATAGACGCAAAGATAAATGATGTCATANAACAGAATCCTGCTTACGGACTGAANATGTTGGCCCTTGGTGAAATGGTATCACAGCGGTTTTTGGTACCGTTATTTGAGGTTCGAGTCCTTGAGGGCCAGCCAAGGTCCTTTGGTGTAGCGGTTAACACGTCCGCCTGTCACGCGGAAGATCACGGGTTCGATTCCCGTAAGGACCGCCATAAGGTAATGTGGCGGAATGGTTACGCGGAGGATTGCAAATCCTTTTATCCTGGTTCGATTCCAGGCATTACCTCCACATAAATATTATCATGCCAGAGACAAGTAGACAAGGTGATTCATTATCGACAGGACATGGTTGCGTAGGCTCAACTGTTCTTGCCGCACCAGGACAATCTAAAGTGTATGTAGAAAATCAACTGGTAGCAAGAGTTGGAGACCCAACGGTTGCACATCCTAATCCACCCAATCCACCTTGCCCTGATCACGTTGCGAATGTTAATGCAGGCAGTTCCAAAGTAATTGTTGTGAACTCTCCTGTTGCCAGAGTGGGCGATAGTGCTGATGCTGGTGCAATGACTTCGGGATCAGCAAAAGTCATTTGCGGTGGATAATAACAATAAATACTATTATTATGTTTAAATGGATTAGAAAATATTTGCAGAAGTCAGTGGATTCAGTTCTTGTTCTTGATCCTGCTTGGGAAGTAAAACCTAAGAAGAAGAAAAAGGCTAAAAAGAAAAAGAAGAAGAAAAAGAAAAGTCCATACGATGAGCCTTGGAATGGCATAGTGTAATGCCAAGACGCGGACCAACGTTGGGTGATCCAACAGACTTCAGTTATAGAATAAACAAAGTCACAAAGATAATTGACGGTGACACTATCGATGTCATATTGGATTTAGGTTTCGATATACTCCATAAGAGTAGAGTAAGACTGTTCGGTATTGACACACCTGAATCAAGAACACGTAACAAAGAAGAAAAGAAACGTGGATTGATATCCAAAGCATTCCTCAAAGATAAGATTAAACTTGCAAAGAAACTAACAATCAAGACACACAAAGGATCCGAGACAGGTAAGTTCGGAAGAATACTGGGTGAAGTGTTTGCTGACGGTGTTAATCTTAATCTTAAAATGTGTAACGAAGGTTATGCTGTTCAATACTACGGACAGAACAAAAACCTAGTCGAAGCACAGCACATGAAGAATAAACAAAAATTAATTCGAGCAGGCATACTTAAATAGGAAATGATGTCAGAACAATTATTACTACTCTTCTGGTTAGCAATCAAGCACGGTGTTTGTGATTTGGCACTACAGGCTATCTATTGTAGACCCAGCAATAAACATTTAATAATGTCAAAGAAGGCCCTGTTGCATTCGGGACATCATGGAGCAGGAACATTCATAGTCCTAACGTTCTTTTCTTTGCCGTTGAGTATCACAATAGGCTTGGCATTGATGGACATGGTGATACATCACATAATCGATCATACAAAAAGCAGTCTTGTAAAAAAATATAATTGGACTCAGGACGGTAAAATGTATTGGGTTGCAACAACCGTTGATCAGAACTTACACTTCCTAACTTATCTTGCAATCGTGCTGTTGGCTTAATGGTGCCGCTTCACGGATTCGAACCGCGGACCTACTGATTACAAATCAGTTGCTCTACCGGCTGAGCTAAAGCGGCGTAATTCATTTCGCAGACGGGCACAACTTCTCCCGCCTGCCCACTATGTGGAAACTATTGCAGTGCCTAGTTCGGCAATCTTAAATGGGGTTTAACCCAATGTACAAATTTTCGAACTCCAAGGTGTACATAGATCCTATTCAGGAGTTCTAGAACTAGCGTCGTTGCAATCATTCCAACAAAGAAGAACGCAAAACCTATCAATATCATTACAATTATTATAAAATGTAATGAATCATAATAAAATTTTTTCCAATTATCCATATCAATCTAAAGGTTTTATTTCAACGGGTTCAACAGGATACTTGTCGTGAACACGTTTTTCTTCTTCATAAGTGTGAGGTATCTCTAAAACGAATGTTGCGTTCGGCTTATTCGCACAAGACACAACAAATAGAAATACCAACATAGCAATTAATTTCATGAAAGTATTTAACAATATACATTATTCCAAACCAAAAGTCAACCATAAATAATTGACTTTACAACTTATATGTGTTAAAATGTGATATGGATAAGAATACCGAAAGATGGATCATAGTTATTTTATTTGTTATCCTTTTGGTAGCAGGACTGTCAGGTTGTGCAAATAAATCAAAAGAAAAAGCAAATATGCCAAACATCAGTGTCTACGATGGTTCACTATCCAAGATACTAGGTTGTATGTTCTCACCAACTGCCTGTGAAGATATGAAGAAAGCACAGGAACAAAATTCAAATCAGACCAAAGAAGAAGCAGACGAAGAGTTCACTAGAGAGTTCGATCAGATAGACGAAGACTTAAATAAAGAGTAATGTATAAGATTTTAATACTAGCCTATCTCATAGGACAGTCACCTGTTGATACCCAAAGAACATTTCAAATGGAACAGACATTCGATACCATGGCAGAGTGCAAGGCAGAATTACTAAAGAAGGATCCAGTCAGAGATACCTACGATGTGTTGTGGGAGTTTGTGAACGACATGAACTTCAAATACGATTGGCTGATGGCTGGTTGTAAGAATGATGAGACTGGCGAAGAGTTTCAAATAGAACCATCTTATCCAAAAGGTAAACCAGAAGAACTGCAAGGTCTTGAGTTCAGTGGTCAGTTAGACGCTTAATTTTTTAGATTATTTTTTATTGAATCCACAGTTGCATCCGCAGAAAAACTTATTGTGGGCAACATTCCATTACTCTTAATAACTTTTTCTTTCATCACTGTGACTGATGTTGGTTGTAGTATTCTTGATTCCGAACTCATAACAGAAGCAAAGTCCTCAGATACATTTTGATCAAATTCATCTAGTATCTGTTCTTCAGTCATCTCAGTGTCATGATCAACACTGATACGAACTNNTGCTTCTATGTGTGATTTGAATTTTGAAGTTTTCCTTTTGCCGAACATNNTTACATATTACAACAAAAGGAAACTTCTGTCAAGTTATTCTTTCTTATCGTCTTTGTCTTTGTCTACTTCTTCAAACTCGGCGTCAACAACCTTTTCGTCCTTTGCGTCTTGACCTTCGCTAGGTGCTTCTTGCTTCTGTTGATCTGCCTGTGCCTGTTTGTACACAGCCTCGCCAAGTTTCATGGATGCTTCTGTAAGTTTAGCCACTGCCGCTTTGATTTTATCTGCGTCTTCTGACTTGACTGATTCAGTCACTTCAGTTTTGGCATCTTCAATCGCTTTCTTTTCTTCAGCGGATATCTTCTCTCCATGCTCTTTCAATTGTTTTTCTATCTGATGAGTCAACGTTTCTGCTTGGTTCTTCGCTTCTACCAAATCTCTTTTCTTCTTGTCTGCTTCTTTATTGGCTTCTGCTTCTTTAACCATCTTGTTGATCTCGTCCTCAGATAAGCCACCATCAGCCTTGATCGTAATTTTTTGTTCTTTGCCAGTGCCTTTGTCTTTAGCACTTACACTTACGATACCATTTGCGTCTATGTCAAATGTTACTTCAATCTGTGGCACTCCTCTTGGAGCAGGTGCAATACCTTCAAGGTTAAAGTTACCTAGCATCTTGTTATCGTTTGCCATTTCCCTTTCACCCTGTACAACTCTGATAGTCACCGCCGCCTGATTGTCTTCGGCAGTTGAAAAGACCTGACTCTTCTTCGTTGGAATAGTCGTGTTCTTCTCTATCAGTTTGGTAGCAACCCCACCTAGTGTTTCAATACCAAGTGATAATGGTGTAACGTCTAACAACAAGACATCTTTAACGTCTCCTTGTAGCACACCACCCTGTATCGCGGCACCTAATGCCACAACTTCATCTGGGTTTACACCTTTGTTTGGTTCTTTTCCAAAGAATGTTTTGACTGTTTCTATTACTTTTGGCATACGTGTCATACCACCAACCAATACAACGTCACTGATATCACCTGCTTTTATGTCTGCATCTTTGATAGCCTGCTTACAAGGTGCAAGTGTTCTTTGAATCAGTTCACCTACCAATGATTCTAGTTTTGCTCTAGTCATCTTCATTGCTATGTGTTTTGGTCCTGACTTGTCTGCTGTAATAAACGGCAAGTTCACATCTGTTTCACTAGCACTAGAAAGTTCTATCTTAGCCTTTTCAGCCGCCTCTCTAACACGTTGCACAGCCAACTTGTCGCTTGTTAGGTCAATGCCATTATCTTTTTTGAACTCATTAATAATGTAGTTTGTGATTGCCGAATCGAAATCTTCACCACCCAAAGATGTGTCACCGTTGGTTGATTTGACCTCGAACACTCCATCGCCTAGTTCTAATATTGAAATATCAAATGTACCACCACCTAAGTCGTACACTGCAACCGTACCTGACTTCTTCTTGTCAAGTCCATACGCCAATGCCGCCGCTGTTGGTTCGTTAATGATCCTTTCAACTTCTAGACCTGCAATCTTACCTGCGTCCTTTGTAGCCTTTCTTTGGCTATCATTAAAGTATGCCGGAACAGTGATTACTGCTTTCGTTACTTCTTGACCCAGATATTTTTCTGCTGTCTCTTTCATCTTACGTAAGACGTTCGCGGATATCTCTGATGGAGAAAATTTCTTGTCATTTGCTTTGATCCAAGCATCTCCATTGTCCGCCTTTACTATCTCGTAAGGTAAAGTCTTAATATCTTTTTGTACTGAATCACCGTCAAAAGTTCTACCAATCAATCGCTTCGCCGCGAAGATTGTGTTCTTACTATTGCTGACGGCTTGTCTTTTTGCTGGTGCACCAACAAGTATCTCGGAGTCGCTATAAGCAACCACACTTGGTGTGGTCCTCGCTCCTTCTGTGTTCTCGATTACCTTGGAACTTTTACCTTCCATGAGAGCAACACAACTATTGGTAGTACCTAAGTCTATTCCTATTATCTTTGCCATTTCTATTTTCCTCCTAATTAAGCAAGTTAAAAATATGCTCAGTACATTATATAAGCACTAATATTGAAATGTCAAGAGTATTTTGGAGAAATTAATGTAGTGTTTCGTTTTTGGTAGCACACTTGGTTTCGGTCATGAACATAATGTCTTTTGGTTTTATTTTTGGTTCATTTTCGAATAGTGTTGCCCATGCGTCCTTGTAGTCCATGGCATATACATTGTATTGTCCATCGTGTACTATGAACTCATACAGATTGACTGCGTAATTGGAGCCAGTGGATGCACTGCTAAAAGTTTTGTTTTTTTTCTGGTGCGAGTGTGACATCGAATGTTACAAATAATAGACAGGCAGTAGGATCATTTGGCATGGTCAATACTGCCGCCGTGGTTGTACCTTGTTGGTTTGCGTAATATAATACCATGAACACAACATCGCCATCTGGATTTGCACCCTTCTTGCCAAAAGATGCGTGGAGCAAATTCATATTCAATCTTTCCATCTTCTGCATGATTGCTTCGTGTGAGCCACAGATAACTGGAACTTCATTCCAATTGAAACCTTCTTCTAATTGTGGTAAAGCAGGTCTATGGTCCGCCGATGTTGGTATGATAGATAGAATTAGAGCGATTAGTGTAGTTAGGATTAACTTTTTCATGTATAAAAGTATTTACCGATTTATTTCTTTTTCTTCTTTTTGAGTGTCTCTTGTCGGCGCCACTGCTTTGGTGACATAGTTTTTGGTGGGAGATAAAGATTGTTGGCATTGCCAGAACCTAAATCTTGACTGGTGACTCCGTAAGGGATCTTTTGGATCTTGCCACCTTTCTTGAGGAACTCTTTCATCAGACGTTCGTTCTCCGCGATTTTATCGTCCGATGTTCTTTCGTCTTCTTTATGAAATTTATAACTTCTCATTCTTTCCTTTCCCAGAAAGAATATAAAAGTATTATAGACTGTTCTGGATAGCGTCTATTATTGACTGCCCTAATGATTTAGCAGAAATAATAATTTGATCTGCCCATTCTGGCTGTACAAGGTAAATGTACATTATAATAGCACCGATTATCATGCCTTTTATCATATTGCCTTCCTGTTGCCTTTCGTTATATTAACATCGTTGAACGTCATTGTCAATTCTTTTCCTTCTTTTCGCCTGCGTTGTTTTGTGACATTGGATCAGGTATCTCTTTGATGTCTGTCACTTTCCATTCTGGAAATCTATTTTCAATATCTTTTCCGTGTTCACTATAAACAAATGTCTCTATTGTGACATTGTCTCTCTTCATTGTAAATCCATATGCTTTCATTAATACCTCAAATACTTTCTTTTATACCAACCATAAAACTTTTTGTCACTAAAGAATTTGGCAACATCACTTGCAGGCACCTGATCACTTCTTATACATTCTGCCAACGATTGATATCTGTCTTCCATTTGTTCTTTCTTTTTGTCGCCTTTCAATATCTTAATCAGTTTCTTTTTTGTTACTTTTCTAGTCATTAGTGTAATATCTTCTTTTGTAATTCTTCTTGGAATGGTCTGATGTCTTTGGAATTATCAGCAAACACCTGAACCAATTTAGCAAATTCTTCTTGTGGTAAACAACTCCTATATAATCTCAATCCCAATGCAACCAACACACTAGCAACCATTTGAGGATCTTGATCCACTGTTTGGTTAACCATCTCTGCGAACAGTTCGTCATACATCTTTTGATGTGTGTCGTCTACTCCTAATTTCTTCTTAATGTCATCTGACATTATTTTACACTCCTTTTATGACTTTCAAAATTGTTTACAAACACTCTAATCAATCTAGACAAATCAACTTCTTCTTTTTGTAAAGTTCTAGGATTTTTAAAACTTACTTTACAATCATTCACTTTCGCATAATTCATATTTTTTGAATCTATCACGATAGCGTCATCTGTATTCTTTCTCCAATCGTGTGATGAATACCCTAATACATCTTCTGACATTAGTTCAACCTCCCATATACTTTTAATAAATGCTTATACACTTTCTCCCAATACTTTTTGAACCAAGGGTCTTGTGCTGTCAGCATCATTGTTCTTGCATTGTTTATTAGTCTATCTTTACTAGGTTCAAACATTTTAGTGAGTTGATTGTACATCAGTGACTCCCCAAGGTTCAGTTAATTTTTTAATAGTGTCTTTTACTTCGAAAAGTTCCTCTTCTATTTCTATAATTCTTTTTACATCTGTTGTGAATTGTAATTGGTCTTCAAGAGATATCTTCTGTCTCTCTAACTCCGCTATTCTTACTTTTTTATTATCTTCAGTATGCATTTTTCCTCCCTAGTATCCTAATTTGCAATCCTGATTGTTCCAATAATCACATTCTTCAATGGCTTTACTCATGCCATATTCTTCATTTGGAAAGAACTTGATCTGTTCACCACAAATCCAACACACATCTTTTGCTTTGTATCCTGGATGTTTGGCTCCTACTTGCCATTCATTCATTGTGGCAGAACAGCCTGTCAGTGTCACAAATAAAATAATTGTTGACAAAATTTTCTTCATACCTTATAGTAGCATCTACAAGCCAAAATGTCAATGCCGCAAAAGTGTTGGTTTTGCTGGGTTTTTTGTAAATAGATGGATGACAAAAGTACTAGAACATAAACACATTATTATTAGAGCAGAAGTTTCAGAGCCGATCACCAAAAGGAACAAGGCTATCAAGTTTCTTAATAGGATAATAAAAGCAATAGGGATGAAATCCATGTATGGGCCAACTGCTTCATATTGCAAGATGGCTGGCAACAGAGGTATCACAGCATTTGCAATCATCGAAACAAGTCATATTGCCATGCACATTTGGGACGAAGTAAAGCCTGCCCTAGTACAACTTGACGTTTACACTTGCGGACCATTCGCACCAGAAAGAGTGCTAGACATATTGAAAGAACTTAACCCTACAAAGGTAGAACACAAATACCTGGACAGGGAAAAAGGCTTCACAGAACTTACCATATAAATACAAGTACATTTCATAATAATCTAATGGAGGAAGTTATGAACCTTAAATCCATTCAGATCAATCTACAACTTGGTCAAGAAATATTAGTTGGCAAAAAAGAAGAAAAAGCACGTATCACAAAGATAGAACACTTTGATAAATCGGGGGACATTGTGATAAACACCACGAGAGGCACCCGTAAAGTGCTCACATTTAAACTATGTCCGGTGACAGTATCAACCGATCCAGCGGATCAATATAGGTAAATATTTGTATGAGAGTAACTGAATTCATATCACAAGAGGCAGGCCCAGCCAGTAAGAAACTGTGCAAGAGTAAAAAACCTGACCATGCATTAGGAGCCAGTCAATTGGCATCATGCAAATCACAGGGTTTCAGGAAACGTTCTGGAGATAAGTCATACAAGATAGGCAAGAAAAGAGTTTACGTAGCAGGGAAAAAGATTAAAGGAAAACCCTACGGTGGTCCTTTACCTTTATACAAATAATGATAGAACCAGTTTGGACAAATAAAATTCTAGTCAGCACTCCAAAGATGAGGAGTGATTCAACATTTGACAGAAGTGTAGTGTACCTTTATGAAGAGTCTCCACAGCACGTGGCTGGTTTGGTAATTAACAAACCAACAAGAACAAAGTTACAAAAGATATTTCAAGTCAAAGGATTTAAAACAATCAACATAAGCGATCTGGTTTACTCAGGTGGACCTGTGAATCAAGGAAACATCATAATGATGCACACAAACGAATGGAAATGTAAAAACACACTGCCACTCGCAAACGGCATCAGTATAACAAGTGATCCACAGATGTTAAAGAAGATGCACGAACAGGACCAACCACAGGCTTGGAGAGTGTTCAGTGGATTAAGCATATGGTCTCCAGGGCAACTTGAAGGTGAGATCAATAGCAAGTGTTGGATGACAGCAATACCTACCCCGGAGTTAAGTCTTGAAACTCCAACNACACAAATCTATGAGAAAGCAATAGAGATTTGCAGTAAACAAATCATAGACAAATACATCTAATAAAGTACGCATATTATAATAAATACAATATATGATCTCAAAAGACCCTTTTATAAAAGTAACTGATGCCTTGAAGGAATCAGGAAACTATCGTGTGTTCAATGATGTGTTGCGTGAAGCAGGAAACTTTCCTAGAACTATATGGTACAGCAAGTACGGAATAAAAAATGTAATCAATTGGTGTAGCAATGATTATCTTGGAATGGGTCAACATAAAATTGTCATTGACGCAATGAAGACAGCACTAGACACAACTGGAGCAGGCAGTGGTGGAACACGAAACATATCTGGAACCACACACTATCACGTAGCATTAGAATTAGAAGTCGCAAAATTACACAGGAAAGAATCTGCATTGATCCATACTTCAGCCTTTGTGGCAAATGAATGGACACTTATATCTATGACTAAAATTATAGATGATATAGAATTTGTTAGTGACGACAACAATCACGCATCATTGATCCAAGGTATATTAAAAAGTAAAGCACCAAGACATATTTTTAAACATAACAATCTAGAAGACCTAGAAGAAAAACTGAAAGCAGTGAAAGGCACACCTTGTTTAATATTTGAATCAGTGTACAGCATGGAGGGTGACGTTGCATTAATTAAAGAGATATTAGATTTAGCAGACAAATACAAAGCAATCACATATATTGATGAAGTACACGCAGTAGGACTTTATGGAGACACGGGTGCAGGTTGGTTAGAGAAAATAGGATTGCAAGACAGAGTCGATATTGTAAGTGGTAGTTTCAGTAAGGCGTTTGGTTTGCATGGTGGTTACATAGCAGGAGACAAAGAAATTGTAGATGCCATTAGAAGTGTATCGCCCGGCTTTATATTCACAACAAGCATTCCGCCAGTTATCTGTGCCGGAGCATTAGCAAGTGTTAAGTATCTAAAAGATGAAGGCGGTAGAGAATTAAGAAGTCAGCATCAGGAAAAAGCAATGGAACTTAAATCACTATTAACAGATTACAATATTGAAGTGTATCCTAATGACACGCATTTAGTTCCGGTCATGGTCAGAGATCCAGTGAAGTGTAAAAAGATAAGTGACACTTTATTATTTGATCACGACATTTATGTTCAACCAATAAACTATCCTACAGTGGCAAAAGGCACTGAGAGATTAAGATTTGCTCCAACACCATTGCACACAGACGCAATGATAAGTGATCTAGCAGACAAATTAAAAGAGGTATATCATGATTAAGAAATATATTTTTATGGCTTTAGGTTTCATCAGTTTAGCCATAGCATACATAGGCTTCATTACACCAGGAATTCCGTTTAGTATCTTCCTTGTGTTCTCCGCTTATTGTTTTGCAAAGTCAAACAAGAAGATGGAACGTTGGTTATACAACCACCCATGGTTCGGTAAGTTCCTTACAAACTGGACACAGAAAAGAGTGTTCCCACAAAAAGGCAAATACGCAATGGTATTTGTTATGTCCACTACATTAGCATTCACATGGTACTTCACTGGTAACATCAAGGCAGTATTATGGTCAGGTGTATTCATGGCATTGGTTGCCATCTGGGCATGGAGATTTCCTAGCACATTAGAAGAACACGATAGAAGAATCAAAAACGGTAAGAAAATCGGCTGGTTAAAATAATTGACTTTTTTTGGTATTCATACTATAATATGGTATGAGTGATGATTATAAAGAAGAAGTCAAGTATGCTCCTGATTGGCCACCAAAGCCTAAACAGAGTGTAGACCCAAGTGTCCATGCAACATTGGATAGTGTCACTAACCATGAGCCTACAAAAGCACAATACATCACACAGATAAAAGAAGCATTACAAAAAGTTCACGATCCAGAAATTACAATAGACATTTACAATCTCGGTTTGATATACGATGTCAAGGTCACCGAAGACAAGGTGGTCCATGTGTTGATGACATTGACTTCTGCATTTTGTCCTGCCGCTGATCAGATACCTTTGGACATCATAGGACAAGTCACAGCCATAGAAGGTATCACTAATTGTCAGGTTAAAATAACCATGCAACCACAATGGGGCAGGGAAATGATTGAACCTAGTATGAGGAGTTTAATGAACCTATGAACAATTATGTGAAAAGTTTAGCAAGTTATATCTTTAAGAAAATGAATGACTATCAGACAGATGAGCAAGTAAGAAAAGAAAAGCCTATGCTTTGGCCCGCAGGAATATATTTTACAGAAGACAATATAAAGGAATGGATAGAGGAACATGACAGATCAATTTAATGTAACACCTTTGTTTGGTATCCCTTTGTATCAATCGACACTACAAACGATTGACCAAGACAGCATAGACTATATTAAGAAAACAGAATACAAACGTTTCCCTGCCGACAACGGTTATGGATCTACAGATAAGTTTTTATTGGACAAGCCTGAACTAAAAAATTTGAAAGGACTTGTGATGAAACATTGTGAACATTTCATTCATGATGTGTTAGATGTGCGTAAAGATTGTAAATTCGAAATGACTAATAGTTGGTCCACAAAACATATTAAAGGTGACGAGAGTGGTGCACACAATCACGCCAATGCTATGATCAGTGGCGTATTGTATTTGCAAACAGATGACGATAGTGGAGCAATCCTATTCCACAAAGACAAATCAAACTTCAATCTATTCACACCAACCATTGACGTGCCATTCAATAATGAAAAATTAAATGTGTTTAACACAGATGGCTGGGCAATTAAACCTAAGAATAATATGCTTATATTATTTCCTAGCACACTATATCATTCTGTGTATCCTAACGAAAGCGACATTGAAAGATATGTGGTTGCTTTCAACCTATTTGCTTTTGGTAAGTTTGGTTACGACAATGTGGTTCAATTAGGCATTGAAAACAAGACTGTTGCTTAACATGAAGATAAATATTAAGACTATGCACCAACCATACGATGATGATTTTCCTATGGAGGAAATTAACCTTGTGGACCTCTACAAGGAAGAAGTTGAATTCCTTAAAAAACAAAATGAGTTTTTAGAAAAGTCTAAGAAATCAAAAGACCAGAGACAACGTTGGAAGAATCAAATCTGCATAGAATATTTCCAAAGAAGAATCAATGAGGAAATGGCTCACCTAAAACATATCAAAGAGCAGATCATAATGAAGACACGAACACTCCATTAATATGAAAGTTGTAGAAATCTTAATATACGGTTTAGGTATGTTAGAGTTTCCTTATGATGAATCTATTAAGAATTGTCATCTAAATGCAAGTGCCATTTACGAACAAAATGGTGTAGAGTATATTGCAGATATAGATCCCGAAAAAGGTTTATGGGCAGGAGGTGATTACTGGTTGGGCGAAGATGGCAAAAGATATAGACTTGCTGGTCATAGATGTATCGATAAAGAAACTGGTAAAGAAATAGGCAGAAATAGATATTACTAATTTTCTTGTTTAACGACTTCGTGACCGTTCATCTTTATACATCTCGAACACACCATAATTTTTTTCCTGTTTGGACTGATGTGATAAACTAGGCGCAACGGTCTATGTGTCAGGCACATATAACACAATTCCTTACGCAACATTTCGTCGCTGTATATTCTGTCACCCAGTTCTTGCATCTTAATATAGTTCGTCGCAGGATGAAAGCAGTTTGACCCACAGTTCGTCGTAGTCCCAAGCGATGCCGTGGACTTCCAGTAGATACTTCTGTTGCAATGGATATGATTCTTCTTCCAATGCTCTCATGCATTCGAAAGGCTTGCCTGGGCCGATCACGTCATTGCTGTCTTGCACATAGTGAATCAGTTCGTGCAGTAGCACACTTTTTTGGAAAGGATCGTGTATGTTGAAATATTTGTTTAGATAGATTGTATCCGTTTTTGGATCGTAGAAGGCGTGTAGGTGCCCAGAAGGATGTGTGTCCTCTGTGTAGTACATCGTGTTTAGTTCCTGTTGAGTGAGTTGGACCACCCGTGGAGTTTCTAAGTTTACGTTGTAATTTGTTTCTGCACCTATCCAGAGCAGTAAAAAAGCAATTAACTCTTTCATAATAGTATTTAATTAAACTGGATGTCCCGCAGGCTGTGGTGGAGCACCATCGTATTCAAGACAATAAATTTCACCTGTGCTCAACGGTAACACTTCCATGAAATATTCTTTCATTTCACCCGCCGCCTCTTGGCATTGTTCATTAGTGTCAAACAGACTTTCAGTTTGAAACTGTTGGCAGTCTACACCCATACACACAAATATAATCATTATCCACTTCATAATAGTACTTAGATCCTTTAATGCTGATGTTCAGTACTACTATTACTGAATATGCATGACAGACTTGCAATACAACGGCAAGTTCTGATGCTTGAGAAATGAAGATGACAACCAACTGTGATTGGATAATGAAGTGTGTATTTTGGTTGTCATCTTGTTCATATAAAGTATTTAGTTAATGAATTGACTATTGACAGCAATTAGAAGGTGTGCTATGCTGTTTTGAACCAATGAAATCCTACTTAATAAACATCACTCATACGGTAAATACACTAAAAGTAGGTTAAACTATGAAAAAACGCACTAGAAGTATATTAGATGAACTGAGAAATATAGGTAGAATAAAGGACACGGAAGCCTTTATTGAAACCACTGGTAGCAATATCATAGAGAGTGCGATAAATCTACTACAAACCATTAACACGAATTATCCACCAGAACAAGCACAAGAACTAGAAAGACGTTTTCTTAATTCAATTAGAAATCAAGACACAAAGAAGTTTAGAACTGGGATCAAAAAGATAATTGAAGGAAAGCAAAATGATACTGAATGAAGGCGGTAATATATTCAAAGATCCCAACGGACAGATTGCAACAAGAAGAATCAATAAAGCAGATGTCAGTCCTACAATAGCCTGGCTGGAACAAGTCACAGGTCTTCCATTAGCAACAAACACATTGGGCACAACAGGTGTAGCACCTACAAGTGGTGACATAGACATCGCAGTGGATCAGAATAAAATTAGCAAAGACGAACTTGCAGACAAACTTACCCAATGGGCAGTGAAGAACAAACAGGATCCAAAGCAATGGGTAAAGAAGAGTGGTATAAGTGTACACTTCAAAACTCCGATCAAGGGCAGTGCCAACAATGGATACGTCCAAACTGATTTGATGTTTGGTGATCCGGACTGGATGAAATGGAGTTTGAGAGGCGGAGAAGTTGGTAGCGAATACAAAGGTTCTGACAGACACGTGATGATCGCCAGCATAGCCAAGCCACAAGGTTACAAATGGAGTCACAAGGCAGGACTATTGAATAGAGAAACCAACGAACCTATCACAAAAGATCCAAACAAGATTGCTGAACTGTTGCTAGGCAAAGGCGCAGTAGGAAACGATTTGAATAGTGTTGAAACCATACACGCAAAAATTAAAAGCAGATCAGATTACGACAAACTGATTGTCGATGTAAAAGATTCATTTGCTAAAATAGGCAAAACTTTGCCTGAAAGTTCTGGACCAATCAAGTGGTTTAGAAATATGTTGAATGCAATTAAGATATGAGAATAGTTGAATTTAAGAACATTGATCAGAAAAGATTAGTCCTTAAAGAATTAAGTCCAGCAAGAATACATCATGCAGAGGATTTAATTTTTTGGGAAGGATCAGCAGGTGCCATGAGAGCAGTGCAACAATTAGAACAACTTGCCAAAGGCACTCAATCATTGACAATCAAATGGGACGGATCACCAGCAGTGGTATTCGGAAGGAATCCAAACGGAGAATTCATATTCACAGACAAGCATGGCTTCATGGCAAAAAGTTATGACGGTAGAGCAACCAATCCAGAAGACTTGGAAGGTGCAATCATGCAGAGAGCAAAAGACAAAAGCAAAACAAAATCCTACAGAGCCTATGCAAGTAAAATGAAAAGTGTGTTTGAAATATTTCAAAACGCAGTGCCGGAAACATTCCAAGGTTACTTTGTTGGAGATATGCTATACTTCACAACTCCTAAGAAGGTGGGCAATAGTTTTGTGTTCCAACCTAATGTGGTAAATTATCAAGTGCCTGCTGAGACTGACCTAGGTAAAAGAATCGGTACTAGCAGAGCAGGAGTGGTTGTGCATTACATGATGAGTGAAAAAGGTAGAACCATGCCAGTGAAAGATTTAAAAATGATACAGGGTAATGATGTATTGGCTATACCACCAACAACAGTGAACAAGAGCAAACCTGTAGATGTNAGTGCTGTGAATGAACTTAAAAATTTAATTGCAAGTAATTCAGCAAACATGGACAAACTACTAGACAAAAGCACATTGGCTGGTATGAAACTCGCAGACTTTCCTAATTTGTTATACACATATCTTAATAGCAAGGTAGACACGGGACTGAAAGGATTGGGTAACGATTTTGTTAAATGGTTACAAACATCAGCAGTAACGGAGGTGAAGAAAGCAAGGATAATGAATTACATAAAAAGTAATACACAGGCATTCATGGCGTTATGGAAAGTGGTNTCCGGTATTATGATTGCAAAGGACAACATAATCAAACAACTGGATAGGTCCAAAGGTGTTGTAAATGCCACAGTCAATGGCAAGCCTGGTGGCGAAGGATACGTCCTAAAATCACCTAAGGGCAATATTAAATTGGTGAGACGTTCTGGCTTCACGAAAGCCAATAGAGCGATAAATAGATAAGGAGAACACAATGAGAGCAAGAGATTTTATTACACCAATTAAAAAAGAGTTTCAAGACCCAGCAGATGATCCAAATGCAGGTTTCGACAAAGAATTCAAACAGGATTCAATGTTCAACCAATTGGGNAAAATTCTAGACAGCAGAGGCAATCCAAGACCTTTAGACACTGTAATCACAGATGATGGTAAGAAGCACAAAGTGAACTTCCAACAGGCTAAGATGATTAGAATGCTTTTAACAGCACCTCAAGTAAAGCCAGACCTAAAACGTCAATTCACAAAAGACATACAAAATAGTGAAACATTAGAGAAGTTTTTGCAGACTGATGACATGGGTGCATTGTTTAGATCAATGTATGGTGGAGCAGATGCAGAACCAACAAACTACGGCAGATAATTTAGACTTCCTTCACAGTCTTTACGAAGCGAGAATGACTCGTGACGCTGAGGACCAGCGAATACTCACATACACAGATTGCACAGAAAGAACATACCTTACACTTTTAATATTGCAATTATTATCCCAGTTCAGCACATATAGACAGTATGCTTCGCAGTACGCAAGACAAACTAAAAAGACCAATTATAAACAATTTAGAATGCATTCAACAGACTTGCATAACTTTGTCTATTTCGTTACTGGTGATGACAAAGCAATGGACAAATTGAAAGATGCCATTGCGGCAAAGATGTTGCGTAANAGAGCATCATTTCCTACAATGGCTTTCCAAAGGTTTCTAGGTGAATTATCGTCAGGCATGACTCCAACAGGCGTCACACAATTCTTCCTAAATGTAGAATCTGGTTTGAACATAAGGAACACTGATTACAAGACTGTGAGAAGAGAGATACTTAACTTCAGCGGTTTGACACAGAGAGACAAACGTATGACTGTGACTAGNCTACTTCATGCCGCGAGAGCAAAATTAAGAAGTGCAGACATCATCGAATATCTAGAAAAATTAGCCTCTGACAGAAATCTTGAAACAGGCAACGTACAGGACAACGAACCTAAGATTAGTGTGCCAGACATTTCTACACAAGGTAGAGACCTTGCCCTATACAGATATCTTGTAGGAGGTTCAAACATAGTGGCACTTAAACGTTTCATTGACCTCGCANTGTCNGGCAAAAGCATTCCTGGTTCTGTTGTGTCAGCATATCTACCAGCAATCAAACTTGTTGATGACATAGTAAAAGCAGGCCCTTCATTTGTGCAGGTGCTGAAGGCATTGCAATCTAGAGCAAAAAACACCAAAAAATAAAACACACAGACATATTTCGGTAGTAAACCTATAAATATCATTAAGTGTCTCTGGAGAGGAGACGCCATTTAACGAGAAAAAGAGGAGAAACACGATGGCAACATTAACTAAAGTAAATGGTTTCCTAAACAACTATGTGACGGGAACAGTGTTCCAAAATGCTAACCTTGGCTTCTATCAAGCAACAATAAGATCAACTTCAAATGGCTCAAACACGGCTATCGACTTAAGAGCGGAAGACGGTGATGCGGCAGGCGAAGCAGATCAAAAAGTTGAGTTAATTGTTAAATCAGTAAATGCGATTGGTTACTTTGCCAAAGATGCTAATGATGGTATCTTGGCGCTAATCGTTGACAATTCTCAACACACAGCAGATTCTCTAGCGGCAATTATAGAGAACCTTGATGGTATCGGTACAGATACTATCGTTGAAGCGGCTGACCAATTAACATTCAAGTAATAGTTAATTGTAGCATTGACACGTTAAAATACAGAAAGGGCGGCTTTATGTCGCCCTTTCGTTGTATTAGCACTTAATTTTTACCAAAAACCACTAAATAATAGCAACATACACTTCGGAGCGAAGTGTGTCATTTAAGAGAAAAAAGGAGAAAACAAATGGCGGCAATATCAGGAAGTAAAGATATCTCAAACGCATCTAATTTCGAAGTTCTTTCAAAAGACTTAGAAATCTACACAATAGCAGGTGCTACAGGTATCCACACAAACCCAAGCGATGCAGACTCAGTATTCCACAAAACTTTAAGAGCAATCAGTTCTGAAGCAAACGTGGTAATGGTAGGTACACCAGCGGCTAACGACTTAACAGTTGTATTAGAAGGCAATTACGCAGGTGCAGGTGCAACAGCGGCGGCGGCTCAATTAAAAGCAGTAATCGACGCGGCAACTGGAACTACAACGACTGTAACGGCAGTTACGTTCTCAGGCGACGGACTTGCGTAAGGGTACAATAAGATAAGACAGATAAGACTTCTTATCCTATTAACAAAGAATAGAAAAGAGCGTTCAGGAAACTGGACGCTCTTTTTTTATGACATATAAGTACGTGTGCTAGGAACAAAGGCGAATAGAATGAGATTTAAAGCATTATCACTGATAGACATTACCAAAACAGGAGTCAGCCGAAACAAAGAGGCTGAAGATCAAAAGGCTGTGGCTCAGTTCGCCAACTACATGACAGTTGAAAATTGTCTACAATTGAGATCCAACATCAAAATACTGACAGTGCCAAAAGGCAAAAAGATGGATATCAGCAACCTCAAGTTTGGTGACAATTATAGGGGTGAACAGATGGTTTGGGAATTTATTTTCGAGCCGGAAATACCCGAGGCGATCAGTGTAAAAACATTAAATGAAGACTTTAATCTTATTCCAATGTTGACAGGCTTNGACGAAACAATTAAAATAACCAATGGTGTGTACATCACTGATGATGANGATTATACAAATTTACTATTCATTAAACAAATAGATAATGAGTAATACCGCCCTAATAAATACATTTGTTAAGGCTCGTTTAGGCAAATACAATTTAGGCCCTTCCATAGAGAAAAATAGATAAAGAAACGGAAGAGAGAAAAATGGGAACAACTGATTTAGAAAAACAAAATTTAGAAGCACACGTTGATTTGTGCGAACAAAGATACAAAAACTTAGAATCTCGTCTATCAAACATAGAAGAGAAAGTTGAGAGTATCCATACTGACATCAACGCAGGTAACAAATCCATGGTGAAAGTCATTATAGGTGCAACTGGTACCATAGTGGCAGGTCTCTTATCCACAATAGTAGTCCTATTATTAAAGTTTCCAGGTTAATCATAATACCACCCTTCACCGCTAAATAACACTATAGAGCAGGTGATTCATGAAAATAAGTGAAATTGTAACAGAGTCAGTCGTACAGATTTGGTCACGAACCAAGGCTGGAAAAATGGTACGTAAGTACAGATGCACAGCAGGTCCACGTAAAGGTAGGATAGTCAGCAGTCCATCAGTATGTACCCAGCCAAAGAGATTGGGTTCAGTTATGGCAATCAAAAAAGCCAAAGCACGTCGTGGATCCACTATGAAGATCAAACGTTCATTCACTAAACGCACATCTGCTCCTAGTATNAGAGTAAGTAGACTGAACAGAGCGGCAAGACCTAGCAGAACTAGGCACACTTTTAGACCGGGTAAAAGAAAGAGCATTAGAAGATAATGAGATTTAAAGAGATATTAGAAACACCATACCTTGATAAAATTACAAAGCAGATAGCACCTGCACAGAAAACTGGAGCGCCTGTACCCAGCAACAAATTGCCTAAGGGTCCGGTAAAGACACAGGCTATAAAGTCTCCATTAAACACACTAAACAAAAGAGCCAGTCAAGCATTAGTAAAGAAAGGAAGTACAATACCATTGCCAACAAGTCCTAATCAAGAAACAGATTACGAAATAGATCAAGTTGGCACAGACACAGTCACAATGAAAACAGCAAAACCTACATCAGGTGCACCAGAGAAAGTGACTGTAAACAAAAAGGATTTAGATCCTATATTAACAAACCTATCGAGAAGAACAAAAGCAACCAACAGATGAGGATAAACGAACTTATACAAGAATTTACTATCCAAACCTCTAACGAAGAGAAGGATATGCTCAGTAAATTACAGAGCGTAAAAAATTTAGATACTTTTATGGAAAGAGATCAGGAAGTAATAAATCAATTAGTAAGAAAAAGTTTGGTCCGCAAAATAGATAAAGATGGATCAACAATGGTGGTTGCGAATGCAGGTCAAGAAACTAGGTAAAAGACTCCAACGTTTTATAGATGAACAGGCTGAGAAAGTCTGTATGCCAATCCAACACGGTAATAGTGTGAGGGTAAAGAACTATGTGATACGCAAAAATCCACATGGGTACCTTTTATACGATATCAATGCCAATAAGCAAGTGACCACAACATTTACCAAAACAGCGGCACTGGCTTTGGCAAAGCAGTTGGCTGATGACCCTAAAAACAGCATTAAACACATAGTAGATACCGATGAAAGCATACAAAACAAGTATAATGAGTGCATATTCTACAAATACACAATGACCACAACCGACGATGATATCAAACGTGAAGTGACTAAAATACGTTATGACATCGTGTGGGAGGATTTGCTCAAGTTAAGAGACACCTTGGACAACTACATATTTGATAAATAAATTAGCGAAGGAACAAAAGCATGAAAATAGAGCAGTTTAGACAGGAATTAACAACAGAGCAGTTGAACGACAGACTATCTAAGGTCTTTGGTTCCTCTATAGATTTAGACAAATTCAGCATAGAACAATTACAAACAGCACAATCTAACGTTGCTGGCAAGATTGCAAACATTGAACAATCAGAACCATTTGATGGATTAAGTCACAACGAAGAATATCACAAGCAAAAAATGTTCCTAGACGTTTTAGATTCAGCATTAAAAGACAGAAAATTAGCGATAGAAGGTTATTACAAAAAAGTGGACCTAGCGGCAGATGAAATGTTAGGGGATTATGTTGACCCAGAAAAAGAAGCATTGAAAATGAAAAAAGATGCCGTTGCCGCTGATATCAAATCAAGAGCAGACAAAGAAGATTCAGAAGTGATAAAAAGAGCACTTGAAAAACTTGAAATAGAATTTGAAGATGATGGTACAATGAAAGAACCAGAATACGAACCAGATGGTCCAATGGAAGGAAATGCTTTCGCTCAAGCAGTACAAAAAGCAAAAGCGGCAGGTATGAAAAAAGGTGACAAGTTTAAAGTAGATGGTAAAGAATACACTCTACAAGATTGTGAAAATTTAATAGACGAAATGAAAAAGAAAAAAATGAAAAAAATGAGTGAGAAAGCGAAACCAGATTATATAGATTTAGACAAAGACGGAAACAAAACAGAGCCGATGAAGAAAGCGGCTAAAGACAAAGAAAAGAAAAAAGTTAAAGAAGGCGCAGAGGAAGAAGCACAATTAGTAATGGCGGCTAAAGACATGGTTGACAAAGTTACTGGTTGGATGGAAGACACAGCGTCAATGCAAACAGAAACAATTTTAGAATTAGGCGATGCAATAAGGGATGAAGAAGGCTCAGAGAAATCAGAATCATTCATAAACGCAGTTAAACCAGCACTAGAATCTTTATACACTTCACTAGAAGCAACAAGAGAAGCACTAACAGGCGGCGTAGCCGTACTGACAGGCGAGAACGCTCCAGACACAATGGGAGCAGATGCTGAAGAACCTGCAATGGAGCCAACTACAGATGCAGATGCAGATATGCCAGATCAGTCAGATGACTTTGCGGCAAGTGAACCTGCTTCAGGTGGTGAGGAACCAGCAGACAGAGAAAAGCGAGAACACATAATTAGACTGTCAAGAAGACTTGCTGAAACACTGTCAAAAAAAAAGGCTTAACAGAGGCCTCCAACACTGAACTAATTCAAGTTTTAAGAAATCTTAAAAGCGACGCTGATGCTCAAGATCAGAAATCATATCTAAGTTTCATTGCGTTGAATAGAATCTTACAAAATGTTGGAGGCTTATCAATCGATTACGATGGATTCAAAAAAGCATACGACTCCAATCCCACAATCAAAAAGATGATTAAGAACTTTGACCAACAGGGCATAAGGTTGGATACCAATGCCGAAGGTCCGGATATGCCCACAACGAAAGGCAAACGTACCAAAGGCTTAGATGCCATGGCAAAGAGAGCAACCAAAAAACGCAGTTAATTCTTGACATACTACCAATAGTATTGTAATATTATAAGATGACTAGAACAAAAGATCAGATAATCCACGACATAGAATCTGTGATAGACAAATACATCAAGGTAACAGTCGAACAACACGGCGGACAAGTTGAAGTGAAAGAGTTTGACACAGACACAGGCAAACTGACCATGTTAATGAAAGGTGCCTGTTCAGGTTGTGCTGGTAGCACTGCCACATTACAGAAAGGTATAGAGTCTACAATGAAACACTATATTCCAGAAGTAAAACAAGTCGTTGGAGAAGATGATCCTAATAGCACAGTCAAACCTTATTACGAATATAATCCATGGGATGGTCCAACATACGACAATATGTTAGATGAATTAGATNGATTGTCAACTGAGAACGGTGGCAACATTTCTAACGACACAGATAAAAATAATAATTAATGTCATTAATTGTAAAACGTTTCGACTACACAAAATTATCACGCACATCTTTGGACGGCAAAAGAGTTTATCAATGTCCTGATGGAAACGCAGTAGCAAGTGTAACAACTATATTAGATTCCACAAAAGATAAAACGCACTTGTTAGAATGGCGTAAAAGAGTTGGGGAGGAAACTGCCAAGAGGATAACAAAAGAAGCATCTGGTATGGGAACCAGAATGCACAAATACATTGAAAACTATATCAATGACGGTTCCTGGGGCACACCTGGATCTAATCCTTATTCGCAACAAGCATTTAAGATGGCTAAGATAGTTCATGAGAATGCACTGAAGGACGTAAATGAAATATGGGGCAGTGAGGTAGGTCTTTACTTTCCCAAGATATATGCTGGGACCACTGACTGTGTAGGACAATACAAGGGAAACCCTTGCATCATTGACTTCAAGCAAACCAACAAGCCTAAAAAGAAAGAATGGGTAGAAGATTACTTTTTACAATTAGTAGCCTACGCAGAAGCACACAATGAAGTGTATGGCACAGACATNAAAGAAGGTCACGTGTTTATGTGCAGTAGGAAATTAGATTATCAGCAGTTCGATATCACACCAATCACATACAATCATTACAAAAAAGAATGGTGGAATAGAGTAGAAGAATACTACATTAAACACGCAGTTTAAAGACTCCACTGAAACTAGCAAACACTCGATAAATACTCACAGTAGGATTTATTATATGGCTATTGTTTCAATATCAAGAATACAGATACGAAGAGGTCGAAAGAACCAAGGTTCAGGCTTACCCCAATTAGCGGGTGGAGAACTGGGTTGGGCAGTCGATACTCAAGAACTGTACATAGGTAATGGCGCAGTATCAGAAGGCGCACCAGCAGTAGGTAATAGCAAAATCCTTACAGAACACGATAACCTATTTGAATTAAGTGATCAATACACTTACAAAAATGGAACAAGCATACAGACAGGATCAAGTTCAGCGAATCCTATACAGAGAAGTTTACAATCAAGACTGGATGATTTTGTTAATGCAAGATCATTTGGTGCTAACGGCGACGGCACTGATCAAACACTCGCACTACAGAGAGCAATAGATCAATTATACCTACCATGGTCAGGTGCCAGCGACGCAGACAGTTTAAAGAAAAGAGTTACACTTAAATTAGACGCAGGTTTATACAAAATTAACGACAGTTTAAAAGTCCCACCATATGTAAATCTAGTAGGTGATGGTTCAGACAAAACTGTGATAGAACAAACTGGAGCATTTGCAGTAATAGAAACAATTAATGGTAACGGTATTAATGCACAAACAAGTTCTACGAATCAAACAAACATCATTAGATTACAAGGCATGACTTTAAAAAGTTACCTTACAAATCCTGCATTGAAATTGAGTAGCACGAAAGACAGTCAGTTCGTAGATATTAAATTACAAGGACCATGGACGCAAGGTTCGGCAATCAATGCCACACAGGTTGGATTGTTAATGGAGGCAACATCAACTCCAGTCACAACACAAAACAACAACTTTGAAAAACTTAAGGTTGTAGGATTCAGTTATGGAATATTATCCAATCACGATGTTGCAAACAATCATTTCGAAGACTGTGTGTTTGAAACTTTATCTTATGGTGTGTACTTCGGAAGAGACACATCACTAGGTCAAGTTGCACAATTGACTGGTCCAATCAATAACACAATCACAAACAGCAGATTTACGAACATAGATAAGAATGGTATTTGGGTCAAAGAAGGTAATGGTAATGTAAGTAATGAAAACAGTTTCACCAAAGTAGGTAATGACGGTGGATTAGACACAGCACCAGTACATCCTGTGATTAGATTTGATTCTGAGAAAAATTTATCTAAAAATGATTTTTTTGCTAGAACAGATTCGTTGATGGCAAATACAAGCACATTAACAGGAGTTGCATATATTCCAGAAGTGCAAGGTAAGTTCAACAGCGAATATGCATTTGTAACAAAATTCAACATGGGACAATTAAACTCCGCAACTAGAGTGGCGAAGTTACCTGCAGACAATAGCAGGCATTACAAAATAGAATATAGTTATGATAGTCCAGTTGTAAACGCATTTCGAACAGGCACATTAGACATCAGCATAGACAAAGGTAACGACACAGTTCATCTGTCAGACGAATATGACTTTTTAGGAGATACGGCAAACAATGCAAATTCAGTTAGAACACAATTTGCCGCAAGTCTATCAGATGAAGACGGTAACGGCAGTAAAGAAACATTAATTATACAGGCAACTAATCCATCACTACAAGCAAATGAAAACGCATCAGTTATATTCAAAGTTAGAAGTATCTCATAAACCTAATATTTTTTTTGGAACCTACGAACAAAGACTTATTGATTGGAAAAATATTAGAAGTATCATAAACGAAGAACAAAATCCTTTAGAAATTTTATCAAAAATATATTTTTACTGTCCAAGAACCAAAACAAAGACAGACGAATACAAAAGTGACACGTGGTTGGAGCCTTGGCAGTTAATTGAAAGAAATGAGTACAATGAATTTGACCTTTCATTGTTATTATGTTATACTATAATGATAACAGAACAGTTTAAAGATAAAAGAATAGTGATACATAATGTCATATCAAAGGAAATTGAATCCAACAACCGTAAGTTTTATTACGTTATTGAGTTTAATAACCATTTTTTGAACATTAACGATATGGCTATAATGACCAAAGAAAAGTTTGACAAAAATTATGTTCTGCATTATACTCATAATATTAAAAATAAGATAAATATTGATTTAATTTAATAGGAAATAGAATACTAATGGAAGTCGCAGAACAAACAATCACTACAAATACATCAAACATTAAGGTACAAAAAAGAGACGGGCGTCTAGAACCGTTAGACATTGACAAAATTCATTTCGTTGTAGAAGAAGCCTGCGAAGGATTAACAGGTGTATCAAGTTCGCAAATAGAAATTAATGCAAACATACAATTCTATGATGGTATCACAACAAAAGATATTCAACACGTATTAGTTAAGTCGGCAAACGATTTAATTAGTTTAGAAACTCCTAACTATCAATATGCCGCCGCAAGACTTCTTTCTTATGATGTAAGAAAAGAAGCACACGGACAATACGAATACATTCCTTTACTAAAATTAATTCTTAGAAATATCAAATTAGGCGTTTACGATAGAACAATAGTTGAAAAATATCACAAATCAGAAATTAAAAAATTAAACACTTGGATCAAAAGAGATAGAGATTTAGATTTCACATACGCAGGACTGAGACAAGTTGTGGACAAATACCTTGTGCAAGACAGAAGCACAGGTGAACTTTATGAAACTCCACAAGATATGTACATGATGATTGCGGCAACATTATTTGCAAACTATCCTAAGAAGAATAGAATGAGTTATGTCAAAAAATATTATGATGCAATATCACAATTTAAAATAAACATACCGACTCCAGTTATGGCGGGAGTAAGAACTCCTATCAGACAATTTGCTTCTTGCGTTCTTGTAGACAGCGATGACACTTTGCCAAGTATCTTTTCAAGTGATATGGCGATAGGTTTATATGTTGCCAGAAGAGCAGGTATAGGAATCAACGCAGGACGTATCAGAGGTATAAATTCTAAAATAAGAGGAGGGGAGGTCCAACACACAGGAGTCATTCCGTTCCTAAAAAAATTCGAGTCAACTGTAAGATGTTGCACACAGAATGGTGTGCGTGGTGGAAACGCAACTGTACACTTCCCTATATGGCACCCAGAGATAGAAGACATCTTAGTATTAAAAAACAACAAAGGCACTGAAGACAACAGAGTGAGACGAATGGACTACTCCATACAGATATCTAAATTGTTCTATGAAAGATTTATNAATGANGANGANATAACTTTNNTNTCACCNCANNNNGNACCNGGACTGTATGATGCATTTGGNACAGANAAGTTTGACGNATTNTATNNAAAATATGAANNAGANGAATCTATTCCACGTAAAACAATTGGTGCACAAGAACTTTTCTTTGACCTATTAAAAGAAAGAGCAGAGACAGGCAGAATTTACATTATGAATATGGACCATACAAACAGTCACAGTTCATTCAAAGACAAAGTTTCTATGAGTAATTTGTGTCAGGAAATTACATTGCCTACAACACCTATACAAGGCATTGATGATGACAAAGGTGAAATAGCATTATGTATTTTAAGTGCAATAAACGTAGGACAATTAAACAATTTAGACAGTTTAGAAAACTTATGTGATTTAGCAGTGCGTTCACTAGATGAAATAATTGACTATCAAGATTATCCAGTGAAGGCGGCAGAAGTCAGCACAAAAGCAAGACGTTCTTTAGGTATAGGATATATTGGTTTAGCACACTATCTTGCAAAACAAG
>FUFK010062234.1_pt1 | contig 53793 bp, 45 predicted proteins | sample 1021851 | NCBI WGS metagenome assembly FUFK01 (sample SAMEA51879418, study PRJEB19060) | metagenome | reverse complement strand
ACTCAGGAGAAATGGCAGAGTGGTCGAATGCGGCAGTCTTGAAAACTGTTGAGGGTCACACCTCCGGGGGTTCGAATCCCTCTTTCTCCGCTGAGAATTGACTAAATTCTACTAAAAGCCCGTAAACACTATGTTTACGGGCTTTTTTAATTTTCCTTAATATCAAATAATATCATCATATATCAATAAAATAGAGCTTAATTCGGTGCTGTTTTTTGTACGGAAAAAGCAGCACCGAATCATCTGTAACAGATTTAAAATTAGTGTCTTATAAAGGAGGTAATTATTTTTTTTATTTATCTTTAGAAAGAATAAAAAGCAGCATCTATGTTTGAAACCTACTCAACATTATTTTATCCAAAGAACAGCAATAAGGATAAATCAGGAAAAGTCCCTATTTACTTGAGGATTACAGTAAATGGTAAGCGTAGCGAGATAAGTATTAGGAGAAAGATAAGACCTGAAAATTGGAACACAGATACAGGTTCACTCCGTGGCAAAAGTGTAGAGTCTGGAAATTTTAATAGATATCTGAATGATATTAGGAGCAGAGTAGATAAGATATTTGAGCAATTAACAAAGGAAGATGTTCATTTTACAGCACAAACGATTCGAAATATTTATTCTGGGAAAGATCAGAAAAAGAAAATGTTACTCGATATTTTCCAAAATCATAATGATCAGGTGGAACGCCTAGTAGGAAAAGATTTTGCTGCGGGAACGGCTGAACGCTATCGAACCGCTAAAAAGCACGTTTCTGAGTATATAGCAAAAGAATATAAAGTAAAGGACATTCCGGTACAGGATGTAGATCATCAATTCATTACTGGTTTCGAATACTACTTAAAAACCGAAAGAAATTGTGGTCACAATACGGCAGTAAAATACATCACCAATTTTAAAAAAATTATTAGGATTGCTTATGCGAATAATTGGATCCAGAATGATCCATTTCTTCACTGGAAGGCTAAACTGAAAATTGTAGACCGTGAATTCCTCACAGAAGGCGAAATTCAGAAACTTATGGAGAAAGACTTTCATACAGATAGGCTAGAACTCGTAAGAGATATATTTATTTTTTCATGTTTTACTGGTTTAGCGTACGCAGATGTTAAGAAGCTTACAGTTCAAAATATTGTTATTGGTATTGATGGGCACAAATGGATTAAAATTAATCGCTCTAAAACTGATTCACGAAGTAACATTCCGTTGCTACCAACTGCAATAGAGATCATCAAAAAATATTCTTTTGATTTGGTGGCGTCGAGCAAGGAGCATTTACTGCCCATCTTGACAAACCAGAAAATGAATGCTTATCTGAAAGAAATAGCAGATTTATGTGAAATTGATAAAAACCTAACCTTCCATCTCGCTCGACACACCTTCGCTACTACTGTAACACTTTTAAATGGAGTTCCAATTGAATCTGTTAGCAAGATGCTAGGACACAAAAATTTAAAAACAACGCAGCACTATGCGAAAATTCTAGATCAGAAAGTAAGCGAAGATATGCTTGCGCTAAGAACCAGATTGAAACAGGTGTAAGTTGAAACTTCCTTTTTATGTAATAAATATCAATAATAACTAAATAACCAGATGTTTTAGATTTAAAAATTGAATTAACCACAGAATATCTACCTCAGTTCAGATTTCATCGTGAAATTTGTGACAATTAAGGATGTTTACATAGCCAGAAAGTACACGAGCTGATAGCTAAATTTTAATAGTGATTAGTTCATTGAGTCTTGTACTAGACCTTTTCGATAACTTTTCTTGCTTAATCTTCCACGTACGGCCTAGATCCTGACCCCCGAATTTCACCCTACCGTTCTCTCGGAAGTTTAACTGATCTACTACTTTCATTAACTGCTCATGCTTCGGGTTTTCTTCTGAAAATAGCTTGAACTGTTTTTGGCTGGCAGGAGTAAGTTTAGATACAATAATACCCGCTTTTTTATATTGATACCCTTCCTTGAAAATTATTGATAATCCAGTAAGTGCAGTTTGCACTAGTGTAATGCTTGAATTATTTAGATAAGGGGTGTAGACAGATATGCTTGCTCGATACTGCTTTAAATCACTCCTAAATTGATTTGTAAGTATAAAGACTTGAAGCAGGCTACAATTACTCTCTTGCCTTCTGAGTTTTTCCCTAATCTTCACCGCATAGGTAGATACCCTTTCTTTAAGTTCATTGTAATCAGTATACATATTTTCAAATGCCCGCGTAACTGCGATGTTCTTTTTCTTTGGAGTTGCTTCTAATGATAGGGTAGTAAGTCCAGAAAGCCCATCGACTCGCCCGAAGAACGTGGTATCTCTATCTTTAATAATTTCAAAATTCTAAACCGTCTAGGTGGTTAATGACAGTGAATGAAATCAATAATAGAATATATGTATGAAAAAATAAATTTTGGTAATCGATAAAAGAGGTACTTAAATATGGACGATTTTAGCTTTACTTCTTATTAAAACTATTATTTCACTTTCAATTCGTAATTTTTGATGTGTAAAACTGTGTTGATAACTTAGAGCCTTTTTGAAAGTTCAATGTATCTTTCTTTATAAGTTTACAACAATTAGTTAATTCGATGTTCAAGGGGAATCATGTGAAATTCATGAACTGTTGCGCAACTGTAAATAATCCTGATTCTGGGTTATAAGTCAGACTACCTTTTCGAATTAATGACTTTTACTTTCGCATAAAAAGTAATGGTCCTGGATTATTTCGTGGTCTTACTCGATACTTTCCTCTCCATTCCATTTTATGCTTTGTTTAATAATAATACATAAGCATTATGAGTATTTTTAGCAAGAGGCTGAACTACAAGCCGTTTGAATATCCTAAAATTTTAGAATTTACAGATGCTATCAACAAATCCTTCTGGGTACATTCAGAAGTAGATTTCACTGCCGATGTTCAGGATTTTCATACCTATCTCTCCGCTAGCGAAAAAGATGTGGTGAAAAAAAGTTTACTGGCGATAGCGCAAATCGAGATCGCTGTAAAATCATTTTGGGGCGATCTTTATAAACATTTACCAAAACCAGAATTTAACGGACTAGGAAGTACATTCGCTGAATGTGAATTTAGACATTCACAGGCCTATTCTCAACTCTTAGAAGTATTAGGCTATAATAACGAGTTTGCGAAAGTAGTGGAGGTCCAGGCAATTAAAAACAGGATCAAATATTTATCTGAAGCCCTTGAACATAGTAAGGCAGATGATCCCAGGGACTATGTCTCATCTTTAATATTGTTTTCAATATTAATCGAAAACGTATCTCTATTTAGTCAGTTTGCAATTGTACTTTCTTTTAATCGCTTTAAGGGTGTGATGAAGAATATCAGTAACATTATCGCATGGACTTCAGTAGATGAACAAATTCACGCTAATGCGGGTGTTTATATCATCAATCAAATTCGTGAAGAATGTCCAGGTTATTTTGATGAAGAACTAAATAAGAAACTCATAGGAATCGTCAAAAAGTCTATTGAGGTTGAAGAAGAAATTCTTGATTGGATCTTCGAAACTGGAGAGTTGGAAAACATCAATAAAAAAAATCTGATGGACTTTATGAAATTCAGATTAGATGAAAGTTTACAGAGCATAGGATTATCAAAAATTTATAACATCTCGTCTGAAGAATACCAACCAATGCTATGGTTTGAAGAAGAGATTTTCGCCAACAGTCTGGATGATTTTTTTGCAAGACGCCCAGTGGAGTATACTAAACACGATAAAAGCATTACCGCGGCAGACCTTTTTTAGACATTATTCAACCTTAGGAGAAACTCGATAACACTATGACCACAACTGTGAAAACTCAACCATTGATAGACAATGAAGCTACTAAAAGACTTTGGTGGCTTAATGATGAAAGTCAGCAAATATTAAATCGGGGCTACCTTTTAAAGGGGGAAACCGTTAAGTCTGCTATTGAGCGTATAGCCAACGCTTCAGCAAAAAGATTGTATAAGCCAGAATTAGCGGAAGCCTTTATCGAAATGATTGAGCGTGGCTGGATGAGTTTAAGTTCTCCTATCTGGGCAAATATGGGAACTGAGCGCGGCTTACCAATTTCATGTTTTAATGTCTATGTGCCAGATAATATTGAGGGAATAACCCATAAACTCGGAGAGGTCATCATGCAAACCAAAATAGGCGGAGGTACTTCCGGTTATTTTGGAGAACTAAGAGGAAGAGGAAGCGCGGTAACCGATAATGGTAAAAGTAGTGGTGCAACCAGTTTTATGAAACTATTTGATACAGCTATGGATACTATCTCTCAGGGTGGTGTACGCCGTGGGGCATTTGCAGCATATTTGGATATAGATCATCCAGATATAAAAGAGTTTTTAGAGATCAAAAATATCGGTAATCCCATTCAGAATTTATTCAACGGCGTTTGTGTGCCCGACTACTGGATGCAGGAAATGATAGACGGGGACATGGATAAACGTGAAATCTGGGCCAAAGTCTTAGAGAGTCGGCAGCAAAAAGGTCTTCCCTATATTCTCTTTAAGGATAATGTCAACCGTTTTAAGCCACAAGTTTATAAAGATAAGAACAGAACGATACATTCAAGTAACTTATGCTCCGAAATTGCATTACCATCTACGGAAGATGAATCATTTATTTGCTGTCTTTCTTCCATGAACCTAGAATTATACGATGAATGGAAGGATACGGAAGCTGTAAAACTTGCGGTCTATTTTCTGGATGGAGTTTTACAGGAGTTTATCGCCAAAACTGAAGGAAATCACTATCTGGCTTCGGCAAACCGATTTGCTAAAAATCATCGCGCCCTTGGATTGGGAGCTATGGGGTGGCATTCATATTTGCAAAAGAAAAGGATCCCGTTCGAAGGAATGCAGGCAAAGGGAATTACCCACAAAATCTTCGAGGATATTAGTGTTAAAGCAACCAAGGCAAGTAAGGAACTTGCCGTGATTTATGGAGAACCGGAAATTCTCAAAGGTTATGGATTGAGAAACACGACTTTAATGGCCATAGCACCAACGACCTCCTCTTCAGCAATACTTGGGCAAACATCCCCCGGTATTGAACCGTTTAGCAGTAATTACTATAAAGCTGGACTGGCAAAAGGAAACTTTATGCGTAAGAATAAATATCTAAAAGAATTGTTAGCTGAAAAAGGTCTTGATAATGAAGATACCTGGAGGAGCATCATGCTAAATCACGGAAGTATTCAACATTTAGATACACTGACTCAAGAGGAAAAAAATGTTTTTAAAACTTTTAAAGAGATAAGTCAGTTAGAAATTATTCAGCAGGCTTCCATACGCCAAAAGTTTATAGATCAAGCTCAAAGTCTCAATTTGAATATCCCCTCAGGCTTACCTGTAAGGGAGGTCAATAAATTACTGATCGAAGCCTGGAAACTAGGGGTTAAGACTTTGTACTACCAGAGAAGTCAAAGTGTTTCTAAAGAGTTTGTCTCAGATATTGTAAGTTGTTCCAGTTGTGAAGCATAAATAATTAGATCATGAAACATAATCTTTACAATATGCGGTGTCTGGATATCTATTTATCCGGATTATCAAAAGAACAATATGATAATATTAAACATGAAATAGATCCATCTAAAATGAAACGAGGACCTTTGGTAAGTTGGGATATTTTTATGGATAGTTATCAAAAGAAAATACGAGATGCCAGAAAATCTTCAGAAATTCAGCAAGTTTATACCTTAGCAGAGAAATTCGGATGGCGGAATGATTTGAAATTAGCCTTCAAAGAAAATGAATACGAGGCTTTGGTCATTACAGATTTGAACCAAAAAATAATCTGGCTTAATGACGGATTCACAAAAATGACTGGCTATTCTAAAAACTTTGCAATTAATAAAAACCCAACGTTTTTACACGGAGAAAATACTTCCTTAGAAACAAAATTAAGATTTAAAGAAAAGATAGCTCAGAACAAGCCTTTTAAAGATGTCATTATCAATTATAAGAAGGATAAAACCGCTTACAATTGTGAGATCAAGGTAATCCCATTGTTTAACGATAATACAACCCATTATCTGGCATTTGAACAAAAGGTGAGATGAATCAAAATATTACATTGTTCGGCGGTATAGCTTTGTATTTGATAGATGAAATGCCTTTTGTTATTGCTATGTTTAGCAGGTGACAAATAAAAAGTAAATCTTCTGAAAGAGACTATTAGACTAAAGTTCCAAATATTTTTGCCCAAGATAGACCGTTGTATTTTATCAGATCAGGCAATCGAAGTTACTTCACCAGAAAGCTTTCAATGTATGGCTCTAGGATAATGTTATTGGAATCTTAATATGAGGCTTTAAGGTAAATTCAAACTTCTGTATAATAAAAAAACCTCCTTTTCAGGAGGTTCTTAATTCTAATTAAATTGACTCCGCTTGCTTAACTTACCCGTGGGCTTAGAGATAAAATCTTGAAATCTCTTTCCTGGAAGATAATCAATTTAGGTTGGGATAAGGTCGCCATGAAGATATACTTTTGGATATGTGTAAAACTAGGGGATGGTTAAGCCATTATTTATTCCGTTACCTAGACTCTAATAGAACAGCGCTCCTTTGTCACTTTTCTAAGAACAACTTCTTTTTTCTCAAAGTATCTTTCGCAAACTATGCGTTTTTATTGTAAGCACATTATGAAGAATCTTTAGAGCTATACACGTAAAGGCTTCTACAAAAAATATCACTTGTGTTATGTTTCGATTCTTTAGTTATTAATTTAGACTTAACCGTTCGTTAAATTTGATCATAGTTTAATCGAGATCGAAATGGCAAATTATGATGAAGAACGATAAGATAAATGCAAAGACTTGTTTAAGAAGGCTCAAAGAAAGATTCTATTTTTCTTATGATGAGATTAGGCATCTAAATTCCATTGAAAAATTTACCATTATAAGTGTTGCTTTCACAGAGAACGGAGGGTTTGATAGAGATACTGGCGAGTTCCATGAGGAAGACACAGAGTTGAACTTTAAAATACGTATTAAGTATTTTCTCAAGGATTTGGAGATAGAGAAAATTATGGTTTTGGGTGCTAACCAGGAAATCTCAGCGAACCTATTGGTAACTCGAATTCCCTTCACCCGCGTAGAGGATAAGAAAAGGTATGTGGTGTTTGGAATTTTGAACCTCTAATAAAAGGCTGGAAACACTTTAATTATTTTCATCGTTATGGCGGGCAGGATTGCCAGTATAAGAACAATTTTGTTATAGTATACCTTACCCTTCCTGTGGAAGGTTTTACTTTCATATATTACTACGTAGGAAAATGTTCACGAGTTGATATTGGAAACTTAGGCGTGCAGACAGCTATTTATAAATCGAATAAATTTACTGTTGCATTATTTCAAAACCGTTTTTAGTTAGTTTTTGAACGAATTTATATAATTAGGTATAGCGTCATTGTTAAAATTCTTAACAAAATAGGAGATGAGCAGCTTGTGATCGCCAAATGCTGTTAAAAATGCAGCTACGTGAATCATTAGAGATATTTTTGGGTACCAACAAAAAATATTTATTATGAAAGCATTATGTTATCATGGAAAGGAAGATGTTCGAATAGATACAGTTCCAGATCCAAAAATTGAAGATCCAAGAGATGTAATTATTAAAGTTACCTCTACAGCCATCTGTGGATCAGACCTTCATATTTATGGCGATTTAATGCCAACCATGAGAAAAGGAGATGTTCTTGGTCATGAGTTTATGGGTGAGATTGTAGAACTTGGAAAAGATGTAAAGAAATTTCAAAAAGGGGATAGAGTAGTTGTGCCATTTACCATTGCTTGTGGTAGTTGTGACTACTGTAATGAAGATAAGTACTCATTATGTGATAATTCCAACCCTAATGAAGAACTTTGTAAAGAAAATCTGGGGCATTCCATTTCAGGTTTATTTGGTTTTTCACATATGCTGGGTGGTTTCTCAGGAGGGCAGGCAGAATATGTTAGAATCCCTTATGCAGATGTAGGGCCAATTAAAGTACCAGATTCTCTAACAGATGAGCAGAGTTTGTTCCTGTCAGATATTTTTCCAACCGGTTATATGGGCGCTGAGAATGCCGATATTAAGAATGGTGATACTGTAGCTATATGGGGTTGTGGACCCGTAGGTCAATTTGCAATTCAAAGTGCCTGGATGTTAGGTGCAAAGCGGGTTATAGCTATTGATGTAGTTAAGGAACGCTTAGACATGGCAGAGAAACATGGGAAAGCTGAAGTAATTCGTACCGTAGATGCAGAGGAAGTGTATGCGAAGCTTATGGAAATGACCAAAGGAAAAGGACCAGATTGTTGTATTGATGCCGTAGGAGCTGAAGCACACGGAGCTGAAGGTTTTAAAAAAGATATTGACAAAGCGCAACCAAATGCTTTAGCACAAATCTTTAAGTCCTGTAAGAAAGGTGGAAATGTTTCTATACCAGGAGTTTATGTGGGTGAAGTAGATGGACTTCCTATGGGAGTTGCCATGAACAAGTCACTTAATCTTAAAATGGGTCAAACGCATATGCAGCACTACCTGGATCCTTTATTGAAAAAGGTAGAAGAAGGAAAGATCGATCCTAGTTTCATCATTACTCACCGTATGAAACTAAGCGAAGCACCAGAGGCTTATAAGAAGTTTAGAAATAAAGAAGATGGGTGTGTAAAGGTGGTATTAACTCCGTAATCACAAACCAGTTTCAATTTAAAGTAGAAAACTCCATCATATTTGATGGAGTTTTTTTGTGACATCCTGTGATGAATGCCTAATTGTTCTCCTTCACCGCAGTACATCTTTGTAGCAGGACCAGGTTCTCCTATAGAGACTTTTTCATTATCCAGGCTAAATTCCGCAGAGTATCCATTGCATCCGCTATTTCCTTTCAAAGTGTTTAGAGTCTTATGAAAAGTGATTTGTGGTTTTTTGTTTGTGTAAAGTTCACTTACTTCCATACTAGATTCAGAAAGATATTCAAGCTCCCAGGTAGTATTGAAAAGTAACTTATCTACATTATTCTTGCTTGATGAACAAGAAATTACCAGCACCATAATTAATAACAGGTATAATATTTTTGATTTATTCATAATGATGAGACTTAATTTGATAGAGTTTTATTGTTAGCTAACTTAGTTGATTATTTCGATAAGGTCTTGTAGGGATTTGTTATAATTAAGAGGATTGTCTGACTCGGAAATAAATAGTTTAAATCAATTTGGATTGAGCAGTCTCTCTAGTCACAAAAGTGGCAAGTAGTTATATTAAAGTCTGGAACTCATTACGTATATCCTTGATCACTTTCTCAGGAAGTTCCTGTTCCAGGGCTAGTGCCTCCCAGGAAAGGACCTGTTCCTGTACCTCCTCAATTATACCCTTTGGGTTTTTTACAGAAAAACTATTAGCTAGTGCTAGTACATCCTTTTTATTGATCGATTCCCTTTTTCCATTTATAGAAAGCGCTCGGGATACCTTTGTGAAATTAAAGCGTAAATCCAAAGGAAATGTAAGATCGTAAGCTGGAGAAAGTGACCAGGAATCTTTTTCACGATCGTATATAAAAGAATGATTTTTTAAGTGGTCGTCAATATTGGCAAATACCAAATTGAAAATCATTCTTCGGTACAACTGGTTGATATTTTTGTAGGGAACCTTAAGGTCCAGGGCGAGTTTAAAAAGATTCTCATAAGTTGATTCTTCAGGTTTCCTGAAATCCCAACCAGTAAGACCACTAGCCGTTAAAACATGTTGTTTTTCTCCATTTTGTCTATCGTAGCGATGAGTGGCAAAATGTTTTTGATCAATCATATGTGAGGGCATCATGTCAATACCTGCTGCGCAAGCCATTTGAAAGTAAATATACTCCACTGTCTCCTTATTGTAAATAGCATTTTCATCCATGGAGAGTTTTACGAGATAATGGTAGTAAGAATCTGAGTATTCTATATCTCCAGGAATAATAGCTCCGTTCTCTTTATGCTCAGATATCAATAGTTTGGGTCTTGCTCCCCCTGCGGAAGTTCCCATTTTAAAAATGTTTAATAGACTTTCTGTATCCAGGTTCTTTTCAGAAATGTCTTTCTTCTGATCAAGTACTTTTCTTAAAAGTTCGACCATTTCTGAAATATTGATAGTCGAGGTTTTAGGAATTTGTTTAGCCGGCTGATATTCTAGTGCACCCATACCACGGTTAGCAACATAGGTCAATTGCTCCAATGGTGTAAATTTTGACCTCTCAGAGTGTCTGGCGTTAAACCATTCCTTAAAGATGATGTTACCAAACGTATCCGGCAGGGAATCGGCTATTGCGGGAGGCAAACCTTTAAAGGTTTGACCTGAGTAATCCGTGAAGACTTGAGTGCTTTCAATACGTTTTATGATGTAAGGAAATATGTTTTTATATATATTCTTTTCCAGGAAAACTGGATTGTATTGGAAAAAGCATTTTTTTTGATCTGGATCATACCCAATTTTCCCAACCTGTTCCTCAAAAAGTATTAGCTGAATGATATCGTTTACAGGCATAACTTACTTAATAAAGTGAATCAGTTTGATTTTGTTCGTTTTGTTGCTTCAATGCTTTATATAATGGATCGAGTGCATCGAAATGATGCGCTATTTTTAAAGCTGTATCGAGCGTAGCGTTATTTCCAGTTTCAAATTTTTGAATGGTATAACGAGACATTCCCAGAATTTCGGCCAATTCACCTTGTGTCAATTGATGTCTCTGTCGCTCAAGTTTGCACCAATTGCCCAAGACTTCTTTAACCTCTTTAATACTTACAAAATTCAACATATTTGTATGTTATAATACACAAATATAGGAAATATATATTAATTGTGTATTATAGTAGACATTTTTACTTTTAAGAGTGTGGAAGTAGAGACTAAAGGAGGTCCGCAAACTGATTATGTTGTACCCAAAATTCTATATGAAAATCTTTAAAGTAAATACTTAATATAATTAGGTCTTTTAAGAGACTTTACCAAACCTAGTTATTAAAGTATTTTGTTTTGGTTGTACCTCAAAATGTTTTTTAAGACTGTAGGGCAACATTTGAATCTTCTTTATATATTGTTAAAAATTTAATACCAGTAGAAAATAGTATGTTATTCTACCAAGTTAGAGAGCATTCCCTGCAAGCTCTCTTTTTTTAATGCTAACCACATTTCTGCATGACCGAGAAGGAAATTGAATCAAATAGCTTTAATATACTAAAGCCACGAAAGGCACTTAATAAAGCATTTTTAAAGGTAAAACCCAATCGTTCCCAGATTGAAGTCTTCAAGAAGAATCTAAAGGAATTACTGGACAGAACCAATGATACCGAATCTGAAGAATTCCACAAAAATCTGGTCATGGATTTCCTGAAGAAGACTTATTACGATCCCAATCACTTTATCAATACTAAAGGGCGTAATGACCTGGTGATCCATAATGGGAACAAAGCTAAAAGTACTGTTGGTGTTATTATTGAGGCCAAGAAGCCTACGAATAAGGCAGAAATGCTCAGCAAAGAGAAGATCAATACTAAAGCTTTTCAGGAATTGGTTTTGTATTACCTCAGGGAGCGCATTACCCAGAAGAATTTGGAGGTAAAGTATGTGATCGCGACCAATATCAAAGAGTGGTTCATTTTTGATGCCAATTTCTTTGAAAAGAACTTCGCTCAAAACAAGCGTTTGGTAAGTCAGTTTGTAGATTTTGAGGCAGGAAGACTGGCCGGTAAAACAACCGATTTTTTCTACAAAGAGATTGCAGAGCCCTTCATTGCCCAGATACAGCAGGAGGTAGAGTTTACTTATTTTGACATTCGGAAATTCGAAAAACCGCTACGGAATAATAATCCAAAAGACGATAATAAGCTTATTGCGCTCTTTAAATTATTGTCTCCAGAGCACCTCCTGAAACTGCCATTCACCAATGACAGTAATAGCCTAGATAAACGTTTTTATGGCGAATTGCTGCATATTATAGGTCTTACCGAAACAAAACAGGGAGGTAAGAAGATCATTGAGCGGCAAAAGGAAGGACAACGTCACACCGGTTCTTTTTTAGAAAATGCAATTATTCAGCTGGATAGTACAGACAAAATAAACCGTTTGGAGAATCCCTCTCATTTTGGGGATACCCATCAGGAAAGGCTCTTTAATATAGGACTGGAATTAAGTATTACCTGGCTAAACAGGATTTTATTTCTAAAACTGTTAGAAGCACAGCTTATCACTTATCACAAGGGAGATAGGTCCTACGAATTCCTTAACCTGGACAGGATACATAATTATGATGATCTCAATAGTTTGTTCTTTCAGGTGCTCGCCAGGCAGTATAAAGATAGAAATGAAGATGTGAAAGCACTTTTTGAAAAAGTGCCATACCTCAATAGTTCACTATTTGAACCTACAGATATTGAACATTCCACCCTGTTTATAAGTAATCTTCGGGATGATAAGGAAATTCCTATCTATAGCGCTACCGTTCTTAAAGATAAAAAAGGAAAAAAGCGCAGTGGAGAGATCAATGCGCTGGAATATCTTTTTGAATTTTTGAACGCCTACGACTTTAGCAGCGAAGGAGGGGAGACTATACAGGAAGAAAATAAAACCCTAATTAATGCTTCTGTGCTGGGGTTAATTTTTGAAAAGATCAATGGGTATAAAGACGGTTCTTTCTTTACCCCGGGGTTTATTACCATGTACATGTGCCGTGAAACCATCAGGAAAGCGGTGGTGCAAAAGTTTAATGAAACCAAGAATTGGGACTGTAAAAACCTTGATGAACTTTATGATTGTATAGAAGACCGTAAGGAAGCCAATGAGGTTATTAATAGTTTAAAGATCTGTGATCCCGCGGTGGGAAGTGGGCATTTTCTGGTATCAGCGCTAAACGAGATGATCGCTATTAAAAATGATCTGAATATCCTACAGGACCGCTCGGGTAGAAGACTGAAGGAATACCAGGTGGAAGTGGTAAACGATGAGCTGGTAGTGACCGATGAAGAAGGCGAACTGTTTGAATACAATCCTAATTCGAAGGAAAGCCAGCGGGTACAGGAGGCGCTTTTTCATGAAAAGCAACAGATCATAGAAAAATGTCTTTTTGGAGTGGATATCAATTCCAACTCGGTTAAGATCTGCCGACTGCGATTATGGATCGANCTTTTAAANAATGCCTANTACCGNAACGAAACCGAACTGGAAACCCTGCCCAATATCGACATCAACATTAAGTTCGGGAACTCACTGATAAGCCGTTTTGACCTTGATGCAGATCTAAGCAAGGCTCTTAAAGACAGCAAATGGAGCATCGACAGTTACCGGGTAGCGGTGGATACTTACCGTAATGCGGAGAACAAGGAACAGAAACGGGAGATGGAGCGTATCATCCACGATATCAAGAATGATTTTAGAAGTGAGATATCCTCCAATGATCCAAAGGTAAAGAGGCTGCAAAAAGTAAAGGGAGAGATCTTTATCATGGCGAACCAGACCAAGCTTTTTGAACAGTCTAAACGGGAAAAAGCGGCCTGGAATAAAAAACTGGAGAAACTTACCAAAGAAAGTAAAAAACTGGAAACCGAGATCCAGGAGATCAAGGATAATAAGATCTATGAAAATGCTTTTGAATGGCGATTCGAGTTCCCGGAAGTTTTAAATGAAGCCGGGGATTATATAGGTTTTGATGTGGTCATCGGGAATCCTCCATATATTAGACAAGAAGAATTTAGTGAAATTAAAAGTTACTTAAAGAGTCATTTTGAAATTTATAATTCGATTGCTGACTTATTAACTTATTTTGTCGAAAAAGGCTTTCATATTTTAAAAGAGGAAGGGACATTTCAATTTATCATTTCAAATAAATTCACAAGGGCTAATTACGGAAAAGTAATGAGAGACTACCTTTTGGATAATGTAGGGCTCACTCATTTTATAGATTTTAGCGGAGTTCCAGTTTTTGATGAAGCCACAGTTGATGCTAGTATTATTGGTTTTGAAAAGAAAAAGACAACTTCAAAACACATTTTATATGCTAAAATTATAAAAGAGGAATTGAATATTCCTGAATTCGAAAATTATTTAGAATCTATTAGAAATGATTTTCCTCAAAAACAATTATCATCTAGCGCTTGGACCTTTGAAAAGCCAGAAGTTTTAAAATTAAAAAATAAAGTAGAGTCTCAGGGTATACCTCTTAATGAGTGGGATCTTACAATTAGTTATGGGTTGAAAACTGGTTTAAACGCTGCTTTTGTAGTAGATGGAAACAAAAAAGAGGAATTAATTCATGAAGATGCAAAAAGTATTGAAGTTTTAAAACCTTTGCTAAGGGGAAGAGATGTTTCTAAATGGCAAGCTAATTTTCATAATTTATGGCTTATTTATGTCCCTTGGCACTTTCCATTACACGATGATCCTGAAATTCAAGGTGCTAGTTTAAAAGCTGAGGATGAATTCCAAAAAAAATATCCTGCAATATATAATCACTTGTTAGGATTTAAAGATAAATTATCTCAAAGGAATAAGGCCGAAACTGGGATTAGGTATGAGTGGTATGCCTTGCAAAGATTTGGATCTAGTTATTGGAAGAATTTTGAAAAACCAAAAATAATCTATCCCAATATGACTAAATTTTTACCATTTGTAATTGATCTAGAGGAGCATTTCTATCATAATGATAAAACTTTTCATCTAGTTTCAGAAAGTATTTTTTGGTTGGGGGCTTTTTTCAACTCCAAATTATTCGATTACTGTTTTAGGAATAACTTCCCTGAACTACAAGGGGGAACTAGAGAGCTAAGGAAGGTGTTTTTTGATAAAATTCCTGTTAAAAAAATTTCCAAAGAAGAGGAAATTCCATTCCAATCATTGGTTGAAAAAATTTTAGCATTAAAAAAAGAAAACCCCTCAGCCGACACTTCTTCTTTAGAAGCAGAAATTGACCAGCTCGTATATGAGCTTTACGGTTTGACGGAGGAGGAGATTGAGATTGTGGAGAACGTCGTATAATTTGGTCAGATAGAAATAAGATATCTAAATAAATTTTAAATAATAAGAATTTGATTTATGTCAATTAGAATAAACAGAATTATAGCACATTATCTTGATAAAAAAGAAAGAAGCACAGATGTAAAAATTGATTATTCTTCAGAAAAACTTACAATAGATGAATTTGCCCAACAGTTAATTACCGAATTACATACATCGATAAGTACTAATAGCAGTATTAAGAATGCTGCCTTTAAGGAAGATGAAACTAATTCATTTACTACATCATTAACGGGATACTTGGAAAACTCTACCGATCCTAATTTTATTAATTTTAGTAAGTCTTTAGAGCTACTAAAAGAAAAGGTTGAAAAAGAATCATTGGCGAAAGGAGGTTACTATTTATTTTCCGATTATACGGTCGATGGAAATAGATATATTAGCGTAGTATTATTAAGAAAAAAATCAGGTATTAATATTATTAAAACCGGTGATGTTTATAAACTGGATAGTAGCGAAAATATAAATATTGACAAAATTGCAATGGCGGCAAGATTGAATTATAATATTTTCAATGCAAATGGTGATGATAGAAAATATTTAGCAGTCATTACAACTCAATCTGACGGAGAGGTTTCTGAATATTTCAAGGAATGGATATTAGCCGCTGGAATGATAAAAAATTCAGTAAATACTGAAAGGTTAATGAGGTTGATTAAAACAATTGATTTGCCGTTAGATGAGGAAGGAAATGAAATTTCAAGAAATGAATTTCAACGGCAAGTATATGATCATGTTCGAAGTTCTGCCGGTAAAAGAGCAAATATTTACGATTTAGGAGAACATTTTTATGGTAAGGAAGCAAAAACGGCTATTAAAGATTTCGCTGACGCTAATGGAATCACAATTGATCCTGAATTTAAGGTAGGTAGTAAATGGAAAAATTTAATTACTATACGAGCTTCAGTGCCTGGTATAGTCTTAAATGTTGATTTCGATAAGATTAATGAAAATGATGTTGATGTTCAGAATGACCATATTATAATTAGATCAGAGGTCCTAGCTCAAAAAATAAAGAAGGATTATGATACAGCCTTATTATTAGATGAATAACAAAGATCAAAATCTTTCTAAACTTGTTAACGACTTAAGTAAATTAAAGTCGGATGATATTTTTTCTTTCAATGGCCTGGAACTGATCTTGTCAACAACCAATAGTCCAGATTTAGTTAAGTCTACTTTTACATCTTTTAAAGAAGTAGAAATTCTTCCAGAAAACAAGATTTCAATAAAATTAACATCATCAAAATACGATAAGGTTATCTTTTTTCTTGATGAGATGGATTTTATAAAAAGATCTAGAATTAACCTTAATAATTATGAAGAATATGATATTATATTCATTATGCCCAAGGGTAAACCTGGGGATAAGGATGTTACCGTAGATCGAACAAATTTATTTTGTAAAAATTATCTGATTTATCGGGAAACACTTAATTTCTTTCTTGATACAAAAGAATTTGCTCAGTTTAAAAATGAGAGTACCAAAAACTTTACGATAATAAGTAAAGAATATGGAGTATTCCATATTGGATTTAGGTTACCAGATTTTTATTATTTCTATTCAATTAATTTAGAAGGTAAACTAAGAAGGTTAAAAGATGAGTTTGCAAAAAAAGAATTTATTCAATTTTTTAAGGAAATTGTAGTTGCAAGCATTCATAGTACAACTGAAGGAGATAGATTTCAAACCCTAATTTCACAGTTAGATTCAATCATAGATCTTACCTCTAAAGATTATGAGGCATACGTTTCAAATTTTGCAATCGACAAAATAAAATCAGAATTTAAAGAAGAACGAGAGTCTTATTTCGAAAATATAGACAGAGGCATTTCTGCAATTGGTAAGCAAGTAGTATCATTTCCACTTACTTTTGCCGCAAGTATTTTTGCAAGCTACAAGGTTCAGGACAAACCAGGGGTAATTCTATTAATTTTATTTGCCTATTTCTTATATACATTAATTGCTATTCTAATATTAAGGATGACTTCTTATAATGTTCGTTGTTTACGACAAGATGTTACTGCTGAAGAGACTCAAATAAAAACAGAATTTGGGAAGCTATTTTCAAATTTCGAATCAGATTTTAAAAAAATTAAAAATAAGATTTTAAATCTTAGAATTATAATTGGAGTGCTCTATGGGGTGTTAATATCATTATTTATATTATTTGCTCTTTATTCTTTTAATATTATGACTTGGATAGATCTAACAGATTTGGAAGCAATCTTCAAGAACATTTATAGCGGTAAGAATGTTGGCAGTTAAAAATGCAATCTAAATAAGTAACACCTGATAAATGCATAATGCAGAAGCTTATAAAAATATAATTTGAAAATATGGGTGGCGAAGAGGTTTAATCGGAATTAGGTTTGGAAATCATAGTGATAAGAATGCATTTGGATCAGGTGGAGAGATAAACCAAACCTAAACTTAGAACGAACTTCATAAGGTATTTACGGTTTTAACTTCTGAAATGTTCAATCAATTTATCTAACTATATTGTAATTTTTATTTTAGCTTATTCATTTATTTCAAAATTAAAAAGATCTTTAGGATGAATATCTAAACCTTTTGCTAATTCAAAAACTGTCGGCAATTGAATTCTGACGAGACCTTTTTCAATTTTGGCTATTTTACTGTGTTCAACATCACATCGCTTTGCAAGATCCCTTAGGCTCAGATTTTTTTCTTCAGTCCTGTAATGCTTAACCTGTTTACCAAATGCTATTAAATTTTTATCCAATTGCTTCCCTATCATTGTAAAATAACATAAAAAGGGAAGTTTGAGAAATTCTGAAAAAATAATGTAGTCTTATTGAACTACATTGATATTTTTTACTATATTTACTTCATTATTAATATATTGCGAACTTCTTAGATTAAAATATTAGAAGCATTCGCTTTGAATCTCTACTTGAAAACTGGTAATTAACAGGAACGAGATGATAAGCAAGGATGCTCACGACCCGGGCGTGGGCTNTTTCTTATCGTTNCANAGGTATACCAGTACCTCNANTNGATAAGTTGAGTTTCNCGCCCATTTTTNTGTGGTAACTTTTCTACTCAAAGCCTTTGTTTCTTCACGATAAGAACTCGTATTTAAAAGATTTAATAAACCCTACAAATTGTTAGAGGCCAAAGTGGCCGGCACTTGTTTTTGGAGTGTATACATTCATTCCTGTTTGCGGGAACAGGAAATTTAAATGATCCCGTGGGTTGTCACTGCATCCCTATTGTGGTGGCTTGGGTTGGGAAGAATCCGGTGTACCGGTTTCGGGTTTTATAATAGGAAATTTGAATTAGCTAAAAAAAAGGAACTATGAGAAATTAGAATGATGCACTCGTTTTTACGGGTACAAGCAAAAAAGCCTTCCCTTAAGATTGGCGTCTGGAGGGGAAGGCCTAAGCTTTAATAAAACAATGTTTCATTTAACTACTGTAAAATTATGAAAAATAATTACAAGAGAGGCATGGTCGTGATCATGTTTCTGCTAGTCATGGCTGTTCTAACCATCCTGGCTATTGGGGAACTGCAAGCAGCAACTCCCTATCACTCCGTTTTGTATCAGCAAAATGTAACTGGTAAAGTGACCGATCCAGATGGAAATGCACTACTAGGTGTGACCGTAAGGGTCGCTGGAGAAAATTATGGTACTACAACAAATTTAGATGGTGAGTATAATATCATCGTCAATTCTGGTGAGAAGCTGATATTTTCTTTTGTAGGCTATAAACCCCAGGAAATCCTGGTAGACAAACAATCCCAACTAAACGTTTCTTTAGTGGAAGATGTAGATGCTCTTAAGGAAGTGACCGTCAATGCAGGGTATTATAACACAACACGCAGGGAAAGTACCGGGAATATATCTCGGGTTACAGCTTCCGAAATCGAGAATCAGCCGGTAGTAAGCCCAATCCAGGCTTTACAAGGGCGTATGGCAGGCGTAGAGGTTACTTCTGGTGGCACTAACCCCGGAGCAGCTCCAACAATTCGTATTCGCGGTGTCAATAGCCTTAGAACAGAAGGTAATTATCCTTTATATATTATTGACGGGGTACCCATAAATTCCACACCTATAGAGAGTAATTCGCTAATTGGAAATACAGGGATAGATCCTTTAAATAACCTGGATATTTCTAATATACAAAGTATTGAGGTTTTAAAAGATGCCGATGCTACGGCTATATATGGTTCCCGTGGGGCTAACGGAGTGGTATTAATTACCACTAAAAAAGGAAGTGCTGGAACAGGCCTGGAGGCGAGCTTTTATACAGGAGCAGCCAGTATTCCAAACCGCTTAGATCTTTTGAACACAAAGGAATACCTACAAGTAAGAAGGGCAGCCTTTGAAAACGATGAAGTAGAGCCTACAGAGCGCAATGCCTACGATCTGCTATTGTGGGATCAAAACAGGGATACAGACTGGCAGGACTATATATTCGGTGGTACCTCAAAAACTACCAGTACTAGCATTAATTTTTCAGGAGGAAACGAGAATACTTCCTTTCGCATAGGTGGATCCTATTTTACTCAGGGAACGATATATCCAGGTGAATATGACTATTACAAAATTACCGGTAATGCCAATATGAACCATCTTTCTGAAGATGGTAAGTTTAATATCAACCTCGCTTTAAACTATGGTGTAGATGAAAATAACCTTGTAGGGAATCTCAGGTTAAGTTCCGCAGCGTTCACTATTCCGCCAAATGCACCGGCTATATTCGCTGAGGATGGTTCCTTAAACTGGGAAGATTGGGGTGCTGCAGGTTTAAACAATCCATTTGAAGGATATTTTAATAGTACAGACACTCGCACCAATAACCTGATTTCTAATATAGCCGTATCGTATGAATTTCTAAAGGGAATGAGGTTCAAGACCAGTTTAGGATATAATTATTTAAATAGCGTAGAATTATGGAAACTACCGGCAAGATCTTACAATCCTGCTAGTTCCTTAGGTAATAACTCTATTCACTTAAATTCTGATAGAAGATCATGGATCATTGAGCCTCAGCTGGTTTTTGAAAAAAATATTAAAAAGCTGGGTATAGAGGCTATATTAGGAACAACCTTCCAGGAGAGTACTTTTGAAAAAGAGAATTTTCAGGCAAGAGGTTACGTCTCTGAGACTTTAATTGGGAATCTTTCTGCAGCAGAAGACCTAATCAATGCCAATAGCGAAAACTTAGAATATCGGTATAGCGCTATCTTTTCCAGAATAGGATTAAACTGGGATGGCACCTATTTTCTAAATTTTACAGGAAGGCGTGATGGCTCATCTCGTTTTGGACCTAATAACCGGTTTGCGAATTTTGGGGCGATAGGAACCGCATGGATATTTTCCGAAGAAACCTTTGTTCAAAAATCGCTTCCGTTTATAAGCTTCGGAAAACTACGCGGTAGTTATGGAACCACAGGAAATGATCAAATAGGAGATTATGGATATCTGGATGCTTACGAGGCAACCAGGGGAGCCGGAGGGTTATATCCAATTACTTTAGCTAATCCGGATTATTCGTGGGAAATCAACAAAAAGCTGGAAGCTGGTTTGGAATTGGGCTTTGTAAAAGACCGTTTGAAATTAGGTGTAAGCTGGTACCAAAACCGGTCTTCTAATCAGTTAGTGGGGTATTCTTTACCTGCCATTACAGGTTTTACCAGCGTACAGGCAAATTTGCCAGCTACGGTAGAAAATACGGGTTGGGAGATGGAGCTTTCTAGTTTAAATCTGGATAGAGACAATTTTAACTGGAGAACTTCCCTTAATCTATCGATTCCGAAGAATGAATTGATTAGTTATCCCAATCTGGACCAGTCTTCTTATGCCAATACCTATAGGGTTGGCTCTCCTTTAAATATCTCTTTACGTTATCAATATGAAGGTATTGACCCTGAAACTGGCATTTATCAAGTAAAGGACGTCAATGATGACGGAAGATTTGATTTTGAAGACCAAATTGTTATTCATAACCAGACCAGAGAATTTTATGGTGGTATTAGTAATGATCTTACTTATAAAAATTTCTCATTACAGTTTCTATGGCAGTTCGTAAAACAAGAGGGAAGCAGACCACTTTTTAGTCCTGGTTTTCCAGGAGCCCAGTTGGATGATAGCTTAGAATCCCTTCAAGGAAATCCAAATTTCCCGAGAATATCACAAACTTTTCAGGCAAGTCGTGCTTTTGGATACGCGTCTAATTCTCTTTTCCCTATTCAGGACGCTTCTTTTCTGCGTCTGAAGACATTATCACTGGGATATAATATTCCAGCTACAATAATCCAAAAGTTAGGAATAAAAAGTTGCAAGCTATTCATGCATGGGCAAAACCTTTTAACCATCACCCCCTATGACGGGATGGATCCTGAATTTTCTTATTCGGGAATTAGCATAGGCAATTTAAGATCTATAACCGGCGGCTTACAGATTAACTTATAAATAAAAGTATCATGAAATCAACAATATATTGCAAAATGGGGGCTGTCATCCTCTTTCTTCTCTTGAACATTTCTTGCGAGGACTTTGTAGAAGTAGAAGCTCCAGATAACCAATTAATCCGAGAACAAGTCTTTTCCAGTGATGTTACCGCTAAAAGTGCGATGCAGGGAATTTACAATCAGTTATTTCAAGTGTCATTTTCCAACGGATCAAGAAATAGTGTGACGGTACTAGCAGGCTTATCTGCAGATAATCTCGAGAATATCTATACCAGTAATCTTCAAAGAATGGAATTCCAGCAAAATGAAATTCTACCAGAAAACGAGGATAATCTGGATTTATGGTCAAGTGCATTCAATATGATTTATATGGCGAATTCTTTTCTCGAGGGATTAGAGGCTTCCCAAAACTTATCACCAGAAGTTGCCTCTCAATTGGAGGGTGAAACGAGGTTTATTCGTGCATTTGCTTATTTCTATCTAACGAATATCTACGGCGATGTTCCTTTGATTCTTACTACGAATTACAAAGTCAATGAAGTGGCGAGTAGAACTCCACAGGCAGAGGTATATGAGCAAATTATTAGCGATCTCTCCATATCTAGAGAGTTATTGCCGGTAGAGTACAGAGACGGGGAGCGATACTACGTAAACCGATTGACTTCAACAGCATTATTGGCCAGGGTTCACTTGTATCTTCAGGATTGGGAAATAGCAGAAAGCCTAAGTACCGAAGTTATAAATGAAACTTCACTTTATGAATTAATGGAAGATCCAAATGAAGTTTTCAAAGCCAATAGTAAAGAGGCTATTTGGCAAATTTCTCCCATTGGATCAGGTGGTATAGTTACCCATACTAACGAAGGTGGACTCTTTATTATAGATCCGTTTTTCAACTTCTTTGCCAGTCTTCAATTAACAAAGGATTTTATTGATGAATTCCAAATCGAGGACAAACGCCGTGTCAATTGGACTGGTTACGATGAGGGTTTAGACGCATATTTTCCAACTAAATATAAAATAGATTATAGCACCACTTTTCCCATTGTTGAATATTCTATGGTTTTAAGGTTAGCAGAACAGTATTTAATAAGAGCTGAAACCAGGGTAAAGCAGGGGAACCTAAATGACGCGGTAACTGATATCAATGTAATTAGAAATAGAGCAGGTTTGAATCCAATTCCAAATAATAACTCTGAAGTATCACAGGAAGAGTTATTGAATATCATTTTTACAGAGCGAAGGAAAGAGCTTTTTACTGAATGGGGACACCGTTGGTTTGATTTAAAGCGAAATGGAAAGGCTACCACGATATTAAGAAATGATAACCAGTTCTGGCAGGATACAGATTTGCTATATCCAATTCCATCAGAAGAACGACAGAAAAACTCAAACCTGGAACAGAACCCTGGTTACTAAAAATAAAGAAATGAATATTAGAAGTTTAATATCGATCATTTTTTTGATCATTTTTGGTCTGAATGTATCCGCACAAAATACAAGTGTGGATAAAAAAGCGAATAGGGAAATACCTTTGGATGATAAGGTTAGGTATGGTAAACTGGAAAATGGGTTCACATATTATTTGCGAGACAACGATTCGGAAACTACTGAATTTAGATTGGTGGTTAGAGCCGGTTTATATCATGAAGAAAAAAACGAATTAGACTATGCTCACCTAATGGAGCATATGGTTTTTAAATATCCCAGGAATTTCCCGTTTGAAACAGATTTTTTTGGAACGGCTGGTAGGTATCGTTATGCAAGAACTACATCCTTTAATACTTTTTATTATGCACAAGTACCCTCTCTAGATAAGGAGGGAATGCTCAATGCCTTTCAACTTTTACGCGATCATACTCGGCTTGAAAATTTCGATTCGACGGCAATTGATGTTGAACGTGGTGCCATAATCGGGGAAGGGCGCTATAGAGATGTTCATGCCACTTGGATTAATGAGACAATAGAAGATCTGGTATTACAAAATACAAATTTGGACTTGACTTCGAGGGCGGAATATAAATCTAGTATGATGAATTTTGACCGGGAGGCTTTTATCAAATTTCATGATGATTGGTATCGCCCCGATATTCAAGCTGCAATTATTGTTGGAAATATTGATGTTGATAGCGCTGAATATAATATTAAGAGTCTTTTTGCTGATCTTAAAATGCCCAGGAATCCTAGAAATGCAAGGGAGAAAGTGGAGGATAAAAGGATTGAATTACCCGGAACAAACCAGTTCTTTACAATTAAAGATACCCTAAAGCCTTATACACGAATGTATATAGTGTCAAAAAATATAAATCGGGAATTTTTAAAGCGAAGCAAAAATGATTACAAGAAAATGCTAATGCAGCGCATATATGAAGATATTATCCATGCCAGAAGCATAATGTTAATTAGGCAATATGAGCCGCCTTACCATAGTTTCACCTCAGATTATGCTGCTTCAACAGTAGGAGCAGGACAGGTTTTTGCATCAATGATGCAGGTTAACTTTAAAAATGGAAGCCATCATGATTTTTATACAACGTTTCAAAAAGCTTTGCTTGCCTGGAAACAAATACACACAGATATAAAAAACTCTGAAATAAATGATGCAAAAAACCGAATTAAGGCTTCCTATTCAATGCAAGATCTGAAAGCTTCTCAGTCTCTTGTAATGAAGTATTCAGATCATTTTGTATTAGGTAGTACCGCAATGGATCCTAGTGAAGAATTAAGTTTGATCCATGATCTACTGGATGAGATAAGCCGAAGTGATATTCAAAAATTCACTTCAGAATTCGGAAATCTTGCAAAAAATACCGATTTTATCTCATTCACTGGAGATATTTCATTGATACCTTCTAAGACGAGTATCAAAATGCAACTTAAGGGAACAAACCGGTTGAAAGTCGAGTCCCCTTTGTTAAATGCCGCTAATATTTCTAGTTTAAAAGATTTAGTTCTGCTGCCGGAACAGAATGTTATAGAGAATGCCAATACTTCAGAAAATCTTATTGGTATTACCACTTTGGAACTTTCTAATGGTATTAAAATTATACTCAAACCAACCAAACCTCGGCAAGAAATGTTTGAAAACAGAGTGAGCATCAGGGCTATTCGGCGCAACCTTCTTCCTTTTTCAGAAAGAGAAAATTATATAACCGGAAGCTTGGTGCCAGATGCTATTCAATTCTTAGGTGTTGGGCCTTATACTAAATTTGATTTAGACAAATTTAAGCAAAACAATAGCATAGAATTTAACTGGGATATGACGAAAGATTTTCAGATAATGGAAGGAACATCTAATGTTGAAGATGTAGAGGAATTATTAAATATTTTCTATTTGTACGTAGCCAAGCCCCGAAAAAATAAGCAAGATTTTTCCTATTGGAAAGAATATAAAAAGTTTCAGTTGCAAAATAGACCAAAATCTTCAGGAAACTTTTACATGGATGAAATAGAATATAGCTGGTATCCAAAGATCCCCCGGTTAGTGTCAGAAGATATTGATAAACTAAGTATTGAAGACATTTTTGATAGTCATGAAAAGTGGTTTTCAGATTTTAATAATGTTACCTTTATTATTACCGGAGATTTTGACAGCGAGGAAATGAGATCAGTACTATCCAATAAATTATCAGTCTTTCCTGTAGAAAAATCTCCAGGCATCACTAGGGATTCTAAGCATACCTTTCCTTTTCAAAAAATGGATACCATAATCCGGATGAAGCAAATTAACCAGGCCTTTGGAAAACTATATTTCCCAATTATTGTTCCCAAAAATGTCGAAACCATGTCCGAGCTTAATTTTCTAGTAAAAGCCCTGCACCGTAGAATCTTTGAACGGCTTAGAATAGGGGCCTATTCACCTGCAACAAATGGGGAGTGGTTGGATCGAGAGGAAGGAATTTTCGCTTTCTCCGTAAGTTTTGATAGCGAATTGGATAATTATGAGAATATGGTTAACGCTGCCATTGAAGAATTTAAAATTTTAAAAGAAAAAGGCGTTGAAAAGGAATGGCTAGAAAGAGAGATTATGAATGAGAAGGTTCGTTTCAGTAATAGAATAGAAAGTTTTGGTTATTTCAATTTTTGGCCGGATTATATACAGGAAATGGAGAAAACCGGTGAAGATCCAGAAGAAATTACTTTAAAGTATGAGGCTTTCATTGAACATTTTCTTAGAGTAGAGGATATTAATCAGGCGGCGAAAATGTATATGAATATGGATAATATTCAAAAATTTATTGTTTTACCAGAAGGTTTTGAGGAGGATAAAGATTTAAATAAATAAGATATGTTATAATATTCAAATTTTAAAATCAAAAAGGCACACCGCAATATGATACCGTAGTGTGCCTTATAAACAATCAAATCAGAAATTATGGATTTATGACTGTTGGAATCTGACTGTCACTATCTTTCAATGTTTGAAGATCCATCTTATCGTACACATCAAAAGGCTGTCCTGATTCTCCGAATTTAACCTGGCATGTATATGGTCCATCTGCACATGACTGTTCTGGAATTGGTCTCCAATTTCCATTATTCAGTATGTAATCACTAGCAACTATTTCAGGTTGCTCTTCAGTTTCGCTTTCAAAGCTTGTAAAGGACATACCTAATACAACCAGAAGCGCCATAATTGGAATTAAAAATAACTTTTTCATAATATAAAAGTTTAAAAATGATGCCTACTCTCTCTAGGATTTTCGGCTTCTCCTACTTTCTGCGCAAAAAGATTTGTAAATTTATTCTTCAACTATATCTGTTTTGATAAGATAAAGGTGCTAAGAATAATTTATCGTTTACAGGGAGTTAGTTGCGTAAAGTAGAATAGTTTAGAACTATTTGTTTCCCAGTGAAATTCGCATTTCCTGAGGGGAGATTTTAAATTCATCTTTAAAAGCATTGGAGAAATGTGGGTAAGTCTTAAATCCGCACGTGCTGGCAATATTTTGTAAGGAGAGTGGAGTGTCTCGAATTAACTGTCTGGCAAGTTGAAGACGTTCTGATTTTATAAATTGAAATGGGGTCATTCCGAAAACATTCCTAAAATCTTTTTTTAATTTGGATTCATTGGTGTAAAATTTATGAGCTAGATCCATGGCATTAGGCAGTTCTTTACCCAAATTTGTAACTATAAAATCTCTAACCTGATGCACTCTTCGCAAGTCTGATTTATTACTGAAGATTTGGGATGCTCCAGATTCTTCCTTGGATGCCGAGGGATTGAAATTGGGTATATTCTCTTCCAGTATCACCGGTAAGAAAGACGAAACAGCATAGTAGGATTGACCCGAAGAATGAACCAAAGAGGAAATATAACAATGGGTATGGATTATAAGATCCTGGTGCGTGGTGAACGTTAGTTCCAGACTAAATCTTTTAAAATTACTTTGCTTGAATCTGCCGGTATTTTGCTCAAAAATCTCTGCTGATTGTTGGTCCAGGATATCTTTTATAGGGGTCTTTATTAATTCGCCTACCGGGAGTTTCAAGAGTTCGGGTACCTCACTATTAAAACCAATAATCTTAAAGTCTGAATCCAGGTATAAGTCCATTTTAGCCAGGTATAGATAGGTTCTTCTGGGGTCTAGAAATCCATGATGATTAAAGGTTTCTCTTAGCTCCTCGGAAAGCATATTGCTGAGCGCTACGAGCGCTTCAAGTTCATCATCATTTCGGGTCCTTTTAATTTTGTAAGAAAAGTTCCCTTTGGCCATCCCAACAAACATGTAAAAAAGATTCTGCCACCTGTTTTGATCTGTTTTACTTTTCATAAGCTTAAGTTTTTAGTGGTGAAAAAGCAATTAATCGATAAAAGGTTCCAGAAATTTACGGGCTAGAAACTCACTTGTGAATATTTCAGAAGGTACTGCTGGTTTATTTTTTTCCAGGTAAAAATGTAACATGGCCAGGGATACGGTGGGAGATGCTAAGTAACTAATTGCTTTAGTTAGTATGACTCCCTTTAAAGATAAATAGTCTCTGGCGGTTTTATCGGAACTTGTTATTCCTTCAGTATAACAAAGCACAGGGTATGCTTTCTCCTTTTGTAAACTAATACGATCTGCTACTATGATACGCGCAGCATCCAGGTCAATAAAGACCTCAGATTTATATTTGAAAAACAAAATCTTGTTTTCAATCCATAAATGCGCGTACTCATTTTCTATGTTTTCCTTGTGCCAAATCATTCCCTATATCGATTTGAAAAGAATCTATGCTAATAATTATATTGAGAATATACCTTATTCTACAATTAAAAATAATAGTAAATCTAATTTTTAAGTTGCTAGTTATCAAAAATGAAATTTCCCTTACCAAAAACAGATTAAGTTTTGCTTTGAGATCTTGTGGCTGCTTCGCTAAATAGACTTTTTTTTAGCTTGTAAAGACTTACGAAAAATAAATTTTATGATTAAATAATAGCAAGTTATGGCAAAGATCAAGCACAATGATTTTCTGGATACTGTAGATGAGGTAATTACCGATGCAAAGAATGCAGGGATTCTTCATTTGCATGCAGAAGGCAACTCACTAAACGGAAGAAGTATAAAAATTAAGGGAAAGGACCATTATCATTTTGGTACCACTGGTTACCTGGGGTTAGAGCAAGATCCGCGACTAAAAGACGCGGCCATAGAAGCTATCCGCAATTGTGGTACACAATTTCCTTTATCAAAATCTTATATCTCGCATCCTTTATATGCTAAACTGGAAGAAAAGGTAGAAGCAATTTATAATGCACCAATTATTATTACGAAAAATAGCACTCTGGGTCATATCGCAGTTATTCCATGTGCAGTAAGGGATGAAGACGCTGTAATACTGGACCACCAGGTGCACTGGAGTGTTCAAAACGCTACACAAATTTTAAAAACCAGGGGAATCCCTGTGGAAATGATAAGGCATAATAACATGCAAATGCTGGAGGACAAGATTAAAAAATTCACAAAACATCAGAAAATATGGTACATGGCCGATGGGGTTTATTCTATGTATGGGGATTATGCTCCGATGCAGGAATTAATGATTTTATGTGCAAAATACCCGCAACTGCATTTATACTTTGATGATGTTCATGGGATGAGTTGGTGTGGTAAGAACGGTGCAGGATTTATCATGGATAAATTAGGAAGACCCTCAGAAAGGATGATTCTGTTCGGTACCCTTAGTAAGACTTTCGGTGCTAGTGGGGCGGTGGTGGTTTGCGAAAATAAAGATCTTCATTCCAAAATTAAAAATTTTGGCGGACCGCTGACTTTTAGTGCTCAGTTAGAACCTGCCTCTGTAGCGGCGGCCATAGCCTCTGCCAGAATACATTTGTCTCCAGAAATTTATAAATTACAAGAAGACCTCCAGGCTAAAATACACCATTTTAGTGTCTTGCTGAAAAAGACGGACATTCCGGTAGTTGAAAACAACTATTCTCCTGTTTTTTATATTGGTACAGGAATGCCAATTACCGGGTACAAATTAGTACAACGCCTTATGAAAGAAGGGTTTTATGTAAACCTAGGGTTGTTTCCCGCAGTTCCGGTTAAAAACACTGGGATACGAATTACTATTTCCCGGCACAATACAAAATCTGATATTGAAAAGTTAGTGGATGCATTAGTGTATCATTATCCTAAAGCTTTGGAAGAAACAGGAAGTTCGCTGGATCGTGTACATAACGCTTTTAGAATGAAGGAGCCATTAAAAGTCTTGAAGAAGGAAAGTATCTTTAGTAATGGTTTAAAGGTTCAACTGGAACGATCAATATTGCAAGTTGATAAAAATGAATGGGACTCTTTTTTCGCAGGCCAAGGCTGCTTTGACTGGGAGGCTTTGCTTTTTCTAGAAGGGGCATTCACCGATAATGATTCTGTGCCGGAGAATAACTGGAAGTTTTATTATTTGATTATTAGAGATGCCAAGAAAAGGCCGGTACTTGTAACTTTCTTTACGCTATCGCTCTGGAAGGACGATATGCTAGCACCGGCATCCATATCTATTGAAACTGAAAGAAAGAGAATTAAAGATCCTTATTACTTAACTTCTAAGGTACTTAGCATGGGCTCCTTGTTCACAGAAGGAGACCATTTATATCTTGATCGCTCAAATCCATCATGGAAGGAAGCCTTATCGATAATGATTCGTGAGCTGGAGAAGCTTGAAAGGATGTCAGAGCCAGGAATGATGGTACTGCGAGATTTTACAGAAGATGACGAACTCAATGCGATATTACATGGTCAGGGATTTATAAAAGCCAGCATGCCGGAAGCCTGTATATATTCGGACTTTAGCTGGGAGACTATGGAAGATTATGTCGCCAGTCTTTCTTCAAGATCACGAAGACATTTCAATAACGATATTAAACCATATCAGGAGAAATTTGATATTTACATTAAGGAAAATCTCGTGGAGAAGGAAATAAAATTGTATTACCAACTTTATAAAAATGTAAAAAATAATAATCCGGGTCTTAATACTTTCTCTTATCCGTATCAGCTATTCTATAAAATGGCAAGTCACCCTAATTGGGAGTTTATTGCAATTCATCTAAAACCGGAGTTTGATACAAGAAAGGATCCAGAGCCAGTTGGAGTGATGTTTTGTTATAAGAATAGTGGATTAACCTATGTTCCTTCATTAATAGGGATGGATTATGATTTTGCCCATAAGTACCAGGTATATCGACAACTATTATTTCAAACCATAAAAAGATGCAAAGAAATCAACTTTAAGAAGATTGACTTTGGGATGACCGCGGCCTTTGAAAAGAAAAAGGTAGGTGCAAGCGTTAGACCCAAGTTTTCATATATCCAGACCAGCGATAATTTTATCTTGGAATTAATCGGGCTTATGAGAAATGAGAGCTAAAAGCCGGAAATTATATATTTAATAGTATTCAAAACGATAGCATCACCGACTTGAAAACGATCGTACCCTGGTATTATTTAATTTTTCAAGATAAGAAATCCATGTTCAGTATAGTCATAGATAAATTTATCGAGGACCTAGAGGTTCTAAATCATACGCATGCCGATCCTGTTCAAAAAGCAGAGATGGGGATTCCCCTTTGTACCAGAACCTTGTTGAAACTGCAGAACTTTGTTGAAAATGAAGACTTTAAAAACGCTTCCGAAGAAATAGGTTTTTTCAAAAACATTAAGGTATTACCCATGAGTTATCTTATCTATTTTTCCGAAGTCCGTTCTTGTGCTTCCAGGAAACCGAAAACTGGAAAAAGTTATCAGAAACAGTTTCTGGAAAAAGAGCTTAAGAAAATTAATAAGTTCTTCTATACCAACAAAGATTTTGTTTTTTATATGGAACAGGGAAATACCTATCTGGATCCCCAGTTTTTCACCAGGAATCATCAGAATAATTTTCCAATTACTCCCTTGATTAATTATTACCAGAACCCAGATTTCTCCACTTCTCACGATATGTTATGGTCTAAAATACAGGCGATGTATCGACTCATTCACTATATCCGAGAATCACTTCAAAAACTTGATAGTAAAAGAGATTTTAGTCTGGAAGAGAAAGATCATAAACTTCTTCTATGGACAGGTTCTAAAACCGCTCTAACAGAACTGATCTATGCACTTTATTCTGATAGAGTGCTAAACAATGGAGCCGTAGATCTAAGTGCAATTACCTCCTCCTTCGAAGATTTTTTCAACGTCAAGCTTGATAATATCTATAAAACATATACTGAAATAAAATCCAGGAAAGGCAGCAAGACGAAATTTCTAGAGGAACTAACCTTGAAACTGCAACAGAAAATTAGTGCCGACGACTCATTATAGTTTTTCGTAGTTACGATCCTACTACGAAAAGTTCTTTACACCAGGATTTATCTTCAATACCTTGGGTGTACTCACACATATTGCAACAATTCACCTCAAAATCTATTAATACCTTTAACTGTTAAATTCTCTCGTAACTACGATTGCTGTTGGGAAAGAATCACATCAGGTCATTGCAAATTTGTAAATGAAAGTCAAATCAATAGAAATGCCACCGTCTTGAATGTTTCACACAGTGGCATTTCTTAAAAAACATTTAATTATGCCAACAAATATTGTTACTACAGAAGATTTGAAAGTATTCAAAGAGGAATTACTTTCTGGAATCACCGATCTACTAAACCAGCAACAAGGAGGAGTTACTAAAAAATGGCTAAAATCTACAGATGTCATGAAGTTGCTTGAAATCTCCCCTGGAACACTACAAAATCTAAGAATAAATGGGACACTTCCGTTTTCAAAAATAGGCGGACTTATTTACTACGATGCTCAGGATATTCAGGAAGTATTGGCCGAGAATAAGGTCTACAACAAATACTAATTAATCATGAATTACATTAAACTTTTAATAGCCGCACAACAGAAAATAATTGGTGATAACCGATTGAACGCTACTCACGTGAGCTTGTACTACAGTTTATTTCAGACGTGGAATAGCTGTCATTTCGCGAGAACCTTTTATATAAACCGTCAAGAGCTCATGAATGCATCTAAAATAGGCTCAAAAGGAACCTATCATAAATGCTTAAAAGATCTTGATGCATGGGGTTATCTGGGTTATTTTCCCTCCAATAATTCATACAAGGGAAGTGAAGTGAGTATGAAAACGTTTAGTTATCCTAAACCGTTTCTATCACAGGAAGAGGATTCCCAACTAGAATTATTGGCCGAAGAGTTTTCGACAATCCAGCCCGATAGCTGTACCGAATTTGTACCAGCACCGAACCAGCACCGGACTTCTAATGAACCAGTATTAGACAACCATAGAACTGGCATTGGACAGGCATCGGTACCTTTTAAAAACAATAACAAACAGGTAAACATAAAGAAACTGCCAAATGACAGGCAGGCGGTTTTAAGTTTTTTTATCAGTAAAGGTTTTGGAACGGATGAGGGCGTAAAATTCCTAGAATTTTATCAAAAAAATAATTGGAAAACTAGAGACGGTACCAAGATAAGAGATTGGCAGGCCGTCGCCAAAAGCTGGATGAAGCGAACTTTTGAAAGCCCAAAGAAGAATTCCAACTCCAAAGATTATTTAAAAATTAGTAAAGAAAAAAACTATGAACAACCCTTGTAAAATTCAGGAAGGCGGGATGGAGTATATACTGGGTAGTTATGATGGAAAAAAAATCACTTATGAATTTCCAAAAATGCTTGAGTATTTAGATGCGAAAGGCAAAATGGTATACGGGAAAGATTTTAAGATTTATAAGAAAGATCATCCGTTGCTACATAAACTCTGTAATTATTACATTCGTGATCATAAGAACTGCAAAAGATATCAGTTAGATATTTCTAAAGGTTTACTCTTGAGTGGACCGGTAGGATGTGGTAAAACGAGCATCTTGAAATTGCTTAGGTATTTAGTTCCACACTATCGAAGTTATGAAGTTATCCCATGTCGGAATATTGTTTTTGGATTCAATCATATTGGCTATAAAACAATTGAGGATTATGGCGGTAATGGATTTATATGTTTTGACGATATGGGCGTGGAACCCACCGGAAGATTCTTTGGGAAGGATTGTAACGTAATTGGTGAAATCATGCTTTCCAGATATGAATTGTACCTGGAATATGGACTAAAAACGCATGCCACGACTAATTTGAATGCTGAAGAATTAGAAGATCGTTACGGAACCCGCGTTCGAAGTAGAATGAGAGAGATGTTTAATTTGATAGCTTTTGATACAAACTCGAAAGATAAGAGACGTTGATATGAGATATTAGTACTTCTACTGATTTGTACAATTGCCATTGAGAATATGTATTTGAGATTGCAAATCTTATTTATAGATGCTAATGCTATCAAGTTGAGCCTTTAAGCCATTCAGTATTTTGTCAACTATTGAGGGAGATTTGCATTGGATTCCTACATTATTTATTTACAAGTTGTATTATTCTTATTTGAATATGAGAAGTATTTCACGAGGCTGTTTTTAATTCTTTCAATGATTGAAATTCAAAAAACCAGAAAAAAATATTAAAACCCAATTAGCAAGTATGTTAGGTTTTGTATTGGGATTAATTGTATTACTACGTCTTGAATTAACAAATTCTATTGTTTTAGTTTTAGGTGATGGTAACTAGGTCTTATTACTGTATATTTAAATTATTATCTTCCTTCGAAGTATGAAAAAACTGTACGGTCGAATTCCTTATCTGCTCACTATCGTTATTGCTTTGACCATAGTGGTTCAACTATACTGGAGTTATACAGAATATCAAAAAAATACTCTTGATTTTAAAAGTGAAATCCAGAATGCACTGGATGTTGCCATTGACAATTACTTTGTAAACTTTACGAGAGAAAATTCGGTTTCGTTTAAAGTGGATAAGCAATCCAGTAATGAGCCTGATAATTTTACGATCACTGGAGGTAATAAGAAAATTATAGATAAGATTCGTCCTGATAGTACACTAGTGATTCATAGGAATAAACCTATTGATAGCTTAAAAATGTTAGATAATATCAAGGATATTTATATATCTATCAACGAAGACTCTATAAATTTTAAAAAGCTAAAAAGGCTCTTTGAAGCAGAACTTAGTAGAAGAGACTATGATGTACCCTATAAAATAAATCACTATAAAAATGATACCCTTTTCGCTACCTCAAGCAGTGAATCTTTCCAATCCGGAGAATTAAAGGTAGTCGGAAAATCTACCTATCTGAAAAACAGGGAAAGCTTAGAAATTCAATTTCCCAACGCCATCAATATTATTTTACAAAAGAGTTTACTTAGTATCTTAATTTCCCTTTTGTTAATGATCTCGATTCTGTTTGCATTATTCTATATGCAATGGGTAATCAAGCAGCAAAAACAGGTATCCGAAATAAAAAATGACCTGATCAGCAATATCACCCATGAATTTAAAACTCCAATTGCAACTATTGCAGCCGCCATCGAAAGCATACGGTTTTTCAATACCAACCACGATATCGAGAAGACAAATAGATATTTAGACTATTCTAATCAGCAGCTGAAAAAATTAGAGAATATGGTGGATCAACTTATGGATACAGCACTCTTAGATTCTGGAAAATGGATCCTTGATAAATGCCAGGTAGATATCTCTAAGTGGGCAACAGAAGTTGTTGAAAGTTATAGGATGAATTCTAGTGGAAAAGAAATTGTTCTTAGCATTTGTGAGGACTCAGACAGCATTTCAAACATAGAACCATTTCATTTAGGTAATTGTCTGGGTGCTTTACTGGATAATGCTATTAAGTACGGTGGAGATCATATTGAGGTAGTAATTGAAAACAAAAGGGTTTTAACGATCCGGGTTAGTGATAATGGCAGCAACCTAAATAAAGGGCAGGCAGTAAATATTTTCGATAAATTTTATCGTGTACCACAAGGCAATTTGCACAACGTGAAAGGTTACGGTATTGGTTTATTTTATGTCAGGAAAATAGCTGAAAAACACAATGGTACCGCAGAAATCCTAATTAAAAATAATAAGACCTCATTTATTATTTCTATACCTAATGAATAAAGTGAAACTGTTATTAGTGGAAGATGAGTTAACGCTAGCTCAAATTATTAAGGAGAGCCTTGAAACACGAGATTTTGTGGTTTTACACGCGCAAAATGGAGAAGAAGCTTTCCAAATGTACCAGGAAAATTCTCCCGATATTTTGGTGGTTGATATTATGATGCCTTTAAAGGATGGTCTTACCCTAACTAAAGAGATTAGAAGTATTGATAGCCAAACACCTATCATATTTCTAACTGCGAAATCTCAACCTCAGGATGTAGTTACTGGTTTTGACACCGGTGGAAATGATTATCTCAAAAAACCATTTAGCATAGAAGAACTTATTGCACGTTTAAAAAACCTTGTTAACAGAAAACCCGGACATCATAATATGCACGAGCTGATTTTAGGCGAGTACAAATTCAATCCGAATAACCAAACCCTGCAATTTAAGGAGGACAAAATCGATACTCTTACCAGTAGAGAGAGTCAATTACTCTTGTTTCTAGCACAAAATAGAAATCAAATTGTAGAACGTAATACAGTGCTAGATTTAATGTGGACAAATAATGATTTCTACTCTTCCCGAAGTATGGATGTATTTATAAGTAAACTNAGAAAATTACTAAGNAAAGATAAAACTCTGAAAATTTTAAATGTCAGAGGAATCGGCTATAAGTTAGTCGTCTAAATTAGAACCTGTATTTGATACTCAACAAGGCGTAAGCGGGGACCAGACCAATCCGTTTTTGATATAGTTTAAAGGAATTAATATTTTGATACAAATATTCACGTTCGTTTAAAAGATTGTTCAGTTGAAGGGTACCTGACCATCTACTTTGTCTAGGTTCGTAAACTATATTTGCATTTACAAAGTTGTAATTTTCTTCGTTTAAAATGTAGAGTTCATTACTGACATCAACTTTGATAGATTCAAGAATATTTAAATCAAAGTTGACAAAGACTTTCATTGTTTCAAAAGAATTAATGTCTCCCCCGAGTTCGGAACTAGCGTAGGTATAGGTAAAACCACTTGAAAAATTAAACCATTTATCATAATAGGAACTCAAGGAAAGCGAATAGTCCCCGGAATAATTCTGAATCTTATACTCACTTGTTTGATCTATAGAAAAAGGTGACTGAATAAAATTCTGATTACTCTCTATCTTAGAGGCCATTTTAAGCTTGCTGAAATAGTTCGTGAAGATTACATTAGCTAAAGTACTCTGACCGCTAGATGTAGGTACGGAACTATTGAAAATAAAATTTTCAGAGGTGTATGCTTCAGGAGCATAACCGGAATGAGTTTCAGTATGTATAGCAGAGGCATTTACAGAGAACCCTTTAATATCATTATATAAACTATAGTTTAAAGAAAATACAGAGTTGCCTAGTTTTATAACATCATCAGAACCACTGAAAAAATCCTGATATGAATTTAGCGCATAGTTAGACAAAAGAAATTGTAATCCTGGTAATTCCTCTTTATAACTATAACCCAATCGAACTACACCATTATTCCTTAGCTTTTGTCTAAAAGTAACATTAGCATTTTTCAACCAATATTCGGAATCATTAAACCAACTCTGCTTCATGGAAATACCTGCCCTGAAATAATTATCCTGATTGAATTTGAATTTCAGGGAATTGCTTAGCGCTACTGAGAAATTATCAATATTTAGTGCATTTGTGTATTCATCAAAATCCATTTCTGTTGCAGTAAAAAGTTGACTTTTGGCAATTTCCCCCTCTTTGTGAATATGTAGCTGTAATTGATTTTCCCACTTTGAGGATTTGCTAAGCAATGAACTTTGTATCCCGTAATACTTAAATTTATTCCGAACATTCTGATAAAAAGTTTCATCGATATTTCTATCTAAAAGATTACTCAAACCTGGATGTATAATTTGGGCATTTTCTTCAGAATCTCCATATCCGAAATAAAGGTAATTGTTAAATGCGTTTTTATTATTTAATAATAATGTATGTTCCAGATGGTTATAAAATGTTTCGGAAGCAATATCATTTTCTTGCATTATTCCCTGATCACCTAAGATGATTTTATTCTTCGCATCATGAGGATTTAAATTATAACGAATAGTATTAGTAAAATAATTACTGGAGTTCGGCACAAACTCGAATTCTAACTCCGTATCTCCAATCAGATTACTATTCTTATAATTGCTGGTTTCGGAAAATATAGTGCTATTCGTACCTGTTAAATACTCCGTCTGAGCTTCATAGAATTGTCTGGTTACGTCTGAAATAACGCTAACATCTCCTCTTAAAGAAAATTCATCATTTATTCTAGTAGATAATCCGATGGAATGTAGCATCGATGTATTAAATATACTTCTGGTATTGAAAATGTTCTCTTCTTGTTCATCAATCGAAAAGATAGTGAACGGCTGTTTCTCTATCTTTTGAAACATCTGGGATAGATCTATGATTATATTTTCATTTTGAAGCAAATTGGCAGCTTTGTATCCAGTATTATTTAAATTACTAAACTCCAATACTTTAATTTCCTTCCTCAATAGGCCCAAAGTCAGAGCAGATTCATATCGATTTTCCAGGCCATAACCTCCGGAAATATTACCGAATAAGACATATTTAAACTCATCCTTAAGCTTTAAATTAAGCGCTACTTTTTCAGAGCTTGACAGCTGTTTAAAAATTGGATTTTCTTCATAATTTTCTAGAATCTGTACTTCTTCCAGCGTTTTTGCATCTAGATTCTTAGATAAAATTTTATAGTTTTTATCAAGTATATTTTCTCCTTCAACTAAAAGTGTTTCTATAGGCTTACCGTGGGCTTTTATACTACCGTCGGGTAAGACTTCTATACCTGGTAATCTTTTTAAGAGATCTTCGACTGTTTGCTCCGTATCAGTAGCATATTGAGAGACACGAATAAATGTGGTATCAGAACTGATTCTTATTTTTTGATGACCTTCAACAACCACTTCTTTTAAAGACTCTGCTTTTTCCTCCAATTCGAAATCTAAAGAATCAAACAATCGTTGGTCGGCAATTATTAGTGCTCTTTTAACAGTAGAAAATCCTAAACTAGAAAGTTCAACGTTTATTGAATCGCTGCTTGTTATAAACTGTAATTGATAATTTCCATTTTGGTCACTATAGGTGTAATCAAGAACTTGATTTTCATTAGTTCTTGTTTGTACTAGAACCATTTCAAGTGGTTGAAGATGTTTATCGAAAATTTTTCCGCGAATAGCTACTTCCTGAGCATAATTAACTCCATGAACAGCTAATAATAAAAATAGAAGTAGGTACTTCATAAGGGAAGGTAAAAGAAAACCCCATTGATAATGGGGTATTATTTAGCTGTAAAGTGTTTGGTTAGTCGAATACTTCCACGCTTAGAGTTTCAACTCCCCCAGTCTTTACAGTAACATCAGCACCCATTTGTTTTGCGATCAGGATGGCTTTTGTCTTACTGCGTTCAACTAATTCATTTAAAGTTTGCTTGTACTCTTCAATGGAAATAAATGGATATTCTTTATCCACCTCAGGCTTCTCAATGGGTCCTATACTTAGATTTCTTTTTACGGGATATTCTAATGATTTGAAGTAAAGATACATTTCCTTTTTTTCATCGTAAGCTTCCAGAATTAACCCTGGCAAGCCTTGTAGTTTCCATGGTCCATAGGGCAAAGGTATTGCATCAGTATACCATGCAGTATAATTCTTTCCTCTAAAAGTTCCAGTTGCTTTATAACAGGTAAGACCCCCGAATGTTTTTGTTTCAGACCCTAAATTCCAATCTATATTAGCTCGTTTCTCGCGACCATAGACTGGTTCTTTATATTTTTTATTCCACCATAGACTATCTTTCGCTCGATTGTAATAGACTTGTTTACCTTGTGGAAGTGTATGTTTTCCTAAATAAACTTGTTGATTTCCATTTACTTCTTTGATTTGTTTTTCCTCTAACTCCGTCTGCTTTTCAAGGGAATCTTTTGCGGTTACATAATAGGAAGCCTCTTTATTAAAAACTAAATAGGCATTAAAATCGAGTCCGACGGGTCCACCTTTCCCTGGGCTTTCTATATGGCCGTAATATACGATCCCGTTATTTTGTGCGTGATTAGCCGTTATCGAGGCTAAGAAGACTAGAAGGAATAAAAATCTCATGTTATCGAAGTTTGATTGATTAAAAATCCTTCTCCTCCCTGGAGGAGAAGGATAGGTGATTTAGGCACATAAAGCCACNGNTATNCCAATAAGTTGGGAAGTACTACAGCTTCCACAACTTACTTCGTAAGAAGAACCATCATCGCAATTCACAGTGATTGTAGCTCTTACGGCATCAATACTTTTTTCTGATTCTAGTGCTTCTGTAGCGCTAGTTTCGGTTTCATACTTAATAGTCTCCGTTTTCGCTTCATCATTAGATGCGAAAGCTCCTATAGACATAAGTCCAAACGCTGAAANNANNANTAATTTTNTCATNNTATNNATAGGTTTNATTAGTAATACTNTCAAANNAAANCTTTNTTNNANNANNANTTAGTTAAGNNAAGTTACCTAGTGTTAATTTGTGTTAAAACAAGTGCTGGAGTGATTATTCTTATAGCATCCAATGCTAATAAATGAATGCTGAAACACCCAAATTTTGGACTACAATTCTAGAACGATGCCATTCATTCACGAGATTGATATATGATTTGATGTATAACTAATGCATAGTCCTATATATTAAATAGCTACTCTTCCGGTAATTTTTCAATCTCATGTTTTCTATTTACCTCCTCGGCCGTAGCTGTACTTACCTTTTTTGTAATGCAAAATACCAGGATTTAGAAGTTAGTCCGTATTGCATAAGCCAGTCGTACCCTCCTTTTTATAAATACTTCCTAATTCTCAAATCCTGAAAATGTATCAGCATCAAAAAAGGTAACAGCTAACGGCTCTATGGGAAGTAAATCAAATAAAAAAATCATGAAATCATTTCAAAACAACAAACTCGGAAGCGAAGCAAAAAAATCAAAAAAGGAAAACGCTCCGGATATAATAAGTAAATCAATGTTTAATATAAATTTTAAAGTTATGAGTACGCTAAGAAATCAAGTTCAGTTAATTGGAAATGTGGGTAATGACCCTGAAATCACCAACTTCGAAAGTGGAAAGAAAGTAAGTCGCTTTTCACTGGCCACAAATGATTACTACCGTAAAGACGGTGAAAAAATTCAAATAACAGAATGGCACAATTTAATAGCCTGGGGTAAACAGGCCGAGCTGGTTGAAAATTATGTTTCTAAAGGAAAAGAAATTGCCGTGCACGGAAAACTTACTTATAGATCCTATGAGACCGAAACAGGTGATAAGAAATATGTCACCGAGGTAATAGTTAACGAAGTCCTGTTTTTAGGAACAGTGGAAAATTCTGATAAATAATCTTTAAGAAGAAAGAGGGCGTTTCTGCTCAAGGTTGCGCCCTCTTTCAATTATCAACCTTTTAAAAAGTCAACAATGAAAACCAAAGTTAACGAAATAGCCGTAAGTTATAGCGGGAGCCTTAAACCAAATGCACTCCCAAAAATAAGCTGTTCCAAAAGCGCCGCAGACCTGGCTTTTAGCCAATGGGATAAAAATCATATGGAACTTCATGAAACCTTTAAAATAATGCTGCTAAGCAATGCTAATAGAGTAAAAGGGATTTATGAAATCTCCTCCGGGGGAATTACCGGTACCCTCGTAGATATACGCATTCTGTTTGCTGTACTTCTGAAAAGCCTGACCACAGCCGTTATATTACTGCACAATCATCCTAGTGGCACCCTTAGACCTAGTGAAGCGGATAAACGCCTTACCACAAAAATTAAGACCGCTGGGGAATTATTAGATATCAAAATTTTAGATCATCTTATCCTAACACCAGATGGAGAATATTACAGCTTTGCCGATAATGGAATGCTTTGATCATCAAAACAAGTAGCCTAAAGCCCTTGATTTTTTCAAGGGCTTTTTCTTGATGATTCAATTTTAAATCGATAAAATTTGTATCTTTAATATGCTGAGCTTCAGCATACATGATTTTATATAGCTATCCCAATTTTGACTTTCGCTGGTAGCTGTATCAACTAAGAATATACATATTGGAATTTTTAAATTCCAAACTGAGCAATTTGCTTTCAAGCAAATAGTATTGATTTTTCGTCCCGCCTGCCGGGACGAAAAGGAATAGCAAGAGGATAACGGGCAAAGCCACGTTCGACATTCCTTTTATAATTATAACTACCTGCAATACAGTAAGTTATAGTAAATAAAACATGATATTTGAACTTTTTGAGATCACTTTTTCACGGAAAAATCTTTGTAGCCCAGTGATTTCAATAAAATTTTCACGGAAAAATGGATAAGGGATATGAAAAAGAGCGGTTTGAGAGTGTAAGTCTCAAAACTTCAGTAGCAAAAAAGTTTAATAAATATTGCCAGAAACTATCTATGTCGAAATCTATGACCTTGCTAATAATGCTTGAATTTTTTGATGAAAATGGGATTTCTCCGGCAGAGTCCATGGGGCCTAAAATGCAAACCCTGGAAAACCTGGTTAAAAAAAGAATTAACGGCGTCATCGCTATTCTAAAAGATATTGAAAACAGTCAAACCAAACCTACCGTGGCCATGATGCAATCGCTGTTTGAAGAATCAGTACCTAAACAACCTTCCCTTATGCTGGAGAAGAATAAAGCGGAAAAAGACCCACCAAAATTTATTGAAAGAAATAATAGCGAATCTTAAATCATCGGAAATGTACGTATCTATCACAGCCCAAACCCTAGGAGGAAATTATTCATCAAGCTCTGCCGACTTTGTTGCCTACCTGGAAAAAGAGAATCAGGATCTGAACCCGGAAAACAGAGAATTTTTTTTCAACCAATATAATGATGAAATAACGCCAGAGGAAGTGGTCCGGGAAATTGATGCCAATACGGCGAAGCTGGAAAAGAAAGAACCTCGGTTTTATTCCATTACACTGAACCCCTCTGCACGCGAACTCAAAAGAATTCAGGATAGCCGCAATGATTTAAAAAAATATACCCGGGAGGTAATGAAGGATTACGTGGCTTCCTTTAACCGGGAAATCAATGGCCGGCCGGTTAATATCGATGATATAAAATATTATGCAAAAATAGAACATCAGAGATCTTTTAAAGGTACCGATAAGCAGGTGCGTGAAAATCAACCTTACGCTAGCAAAATACTGAAATGTAAAGTTGAACTTCAAAAAATTAAACGCGGCGAAATAGAGGGTTACATATCGAAGCTGGAAAATAAAATCAAGCAACTGGAGAAGGAAGCGCCCCATCATCAAAACGGACAGCGCATTGTACAGGGAATGCCCAAAGAAGGACATCAGAGCCACATACATATTATTGTAAGTCGGAAAGATGCCTCTAATAAATTCAGCTTATCTCCAGGTAGTAAATACAAAGCTTCCCAGGTTCAGCTTAATGGTAAAATGGTAAAAAGAGGTTTTGATAGAGACTCCTTCTTTGAAAGAGCGGAAAAAACATTTGATACCTGTTTTGGATATCATCGAAATTTTGTGGAAACCTACCATGCTCGTAAAGAGTTTATTCAAAACCCCAAAACCTATTTTTCCTTATTGCTGAAGTTGCCTACCAATGAAAAAATGCTGGCTATGAAAATATTGAAGCAAAGTGGTATGCCCATCATGCCGAGTATTCCGACCAGTCAGGCTCAAATAGCCCTGAAAATTTTTAACCGGCTAAGACGGGGAGTGGACATAGCGGTTAAATCGAGTTCGATAGGAATTTAAAATTTAATGTCATGGAGTACCTGAATATAAACAGCATTATTTTATATACTACCGTAGGTAGTCTCCTTTTCTACTTCTTTTATAGAATTATCAGATTGGCCTTTTTTTTTAATACCATCCTGCTTCTAGCTTTTATATACCACGATTTTTATCCTGATTATTTACTAGAAGGTGTCTTGTTTGTCGCCTGTCCTATAATGTTGATTAATACGGTTTTCTATGTTTTTCTACATTCTACTGACTTGAAAAAAGATGTAGATGAGAAATATCAGGTTCATTTTAGATCTACTGGTAAAAATTTTAGAATTGATAATATCAAAAGAGGTGCCTCTGTAATTGGTTCTGCAGGTAGTGGAAAAACTGAAAGTGTTGTTTATGGGTTTCTAAATCATTTTCAGAAATATAATTTTTGTGGGGTNATCCATGATTATAAAGATTTTGAACTTACCGAAATGGCCTACCCGCTGTTTAAAAAAACAAANATTCCTTTCAAAGTGGTTTCCTTTGATAAAATAGTACATCGCGTGAATCCTATTGCACCCCGGTATCTAGAAAATGAAGAAAGTGTTAATGAAATTTCCCGAGTATTAATTGAAAATCTTCTGGAACAAAAAGAATCTGGAATTTCTGGTGCTTCAAAATTTTTTAATGATGCTGCTGAAGGGCTCATAGGAGGGTTGATATGGAAATTGAAAACTTCCTATCCTCAATGCTGCACTTTGCCACATTTAATTGCCATCTATCAAATACTGGACACCGACAGCCTTATTGCTTTTTTAAGCTCAAACAGAACGTCCAGGGCCATGGCAGATGCCTTTATAAATGGTAAAGATTCGGAAAGACAGACAGCTGGTGTGAAAAGTACCCTAGCGAATGCCCTGAAGCGTATTAGTACCCAAAGTATATTTATGGTACTGTCTGCAGATGAAGTTCCCCTGGATATTAATAATCCAAATAATCCTGCGGTGATTTCGGTAGTGAATAATCCTAAATTTGATACGGCATATGCTCCTGTTATAGCCACCATCATACACACGATTACAAAACAGATCAGTGTTCGTAATGCCCTAGCTTCCTTTCTCTTAATGGAAGAGGCTCCAACCATACGTCTTTTAAATATGCATCGTATTCCAGCTACCTTGCGTAGTTATGATATCGCGACGATATATGTAATGCAGGATAAAATTCAGAATGATATGATCTATGGTGACAAGGCAAGTAAAGCAATTTTAAGCAACCTTTCTTACCAGTTCTTTGGAAAGGTGAACGATCCTGATACCGCCAGATATTATGAACGCTTTTTTGAGATCATTAAGGATCCCACTAAGAGCGTGAGTCGTGGTCATAATCTTGATTTTGATACCCGGGTTACCACCGGAGAGAAGGAAATTCCGAAAATTAGGGCAGATGTATTCTTTCGCTTAAAGCAAGGGGAATTTATCACCTACGCCGATGGAATTGATAAGAAAGTGCAATTTCAATTACATTCCATAAAAAGAGAACTTCCAAGCGAAATATCCCGATTTTCACAGGCAGAATTAGCTGAAAACTTTGAGAGGGTATATAAGGAAGCGCGTTCAATTTTTGAAAACTAGGGAACTATTGAATTAGTCAGGAAATCATATACTTTCAAAAAACTATGTTGATTTGAAGCATTTCTAAGATTTTTTCACGAAGTACGAATTTGAAAATATTCAACCCCAAGAAACTAGAAATACTATCTGCATCAATCTGGATTATTAATAAATCGATGAGATATTCTTAAGGCTAAATCACGCGCTCCATTCTTTTCGTTTAATTCCAGAACCGCTCTTCGGTCATTGCTAAGTGAGAATTTTGAAAATACATAAACGAACCTTTTGGTTTGATTTGCTTTTACAATAGCAGGAGCATTTAATTGATAGAGAGGCTGCTTCAGGAGGGTTTGAACAGATGTACTCTTCCCTTTTTGCCTGGTTTGAGTAGAAAGCTTCAGAAAATTTAAGTCGAAATCCAGACTGGATTCGTTGGAAATTTGAATCACCATATAAAGCTCAGAATCTTGAAAAACTATATTTTCAATACCTAAGACTATTCCTTGATTTCGCTCTGTTAGATGAGGCTTTCGAGGTTTTTTACTTAATATTGAAGCAGCGCTTTTATTATATTGATTTCCATTATTTATACTGAGATTGTGCAATTCAGGTTGGATTACCTTCTTAATTACTTCAGGCGCCAACTCACCGATACTTTCAGATTCAGAAATGAAATAGTTCAACTTTTTTAGATGCTTTTTATATTTCACTATATAGGAGTAGATGAAATTACCACAAATAACTAACAGATTGCTTTCCTCTCCGGGAGTGGCTTGTAAAAGTCCAAAGTTTTGCTGTTTTTCCCGGTTATAGGTGAAGACAAACTGCGTAGATCCCGTAATTCCTTGGGTGATTGGCTGCGGAAAGAACAGCGCAATATTTTTCTGATCATTGGCATAAATAGTATCTAGTTTTCTACCATTTTGCGCATTTGAGAGTGCAGAAATCACTATAAATATTGAAATAGCGGTATATATTTTCATGTGAGTTTATTTAGATGAATTAAGAACTTTTGAAATCTTATAATTGTGGTTTTAAAATCATTTTATAATCGTTAAGTATCGTCACTTTTACGTTTCGGTTATGACGCTTAAGGATTTTGGTGATGCCAGTTACCTGGGGAACACTAGGGATATTAATATCGCCTATAAGATCATCCAAAACTTCAGTTGTGGCCTCTGCCCGGAAATTGTTTTCCACATAGATCCCTTCGCTACCATCCTGCAGGTCGAAAGCTTTTAAATTTGTGGGATGGGAATTAATATTTTCGATCTTAATGAGAACACGATTCGCTTGAAAGCTTATAAATCCGAAAACAGGGGTGTTCTTTTGTATTTCCTTATTCTCAATGATTGTACTCTTGGTAATACGCAGACGAATTCTTGAATTCGTCTTAACCACCTGTGTACCATCTACAACTACCGGAATTTCCGAAGTACTAGTACTATACTCATTACTGCTATTTTCTTGCGGATTGGAAGCAAAGAATAACTGATGTTCAAGTCCAATTTCTTTAGCTTCTATTTTACGCTTTGCCTGATTTTCCAGGGTATCAATTTTCTGAGTGAGAACAGGATTTGGTCTTTCTTCTTTAGCGGAATAAATTGCTGCGTACCTCGATTCTCCCAGGGTATATATGCTATCTATGATACGTTCTTTCTGTTTTTCTGATAACTCAGGGTCATAATAGCCTAATGAGTCAATGAACTTCTCATCATATATACTCGGAACATTGGTTTCCCTGACTTCTTTAATATCGTTTACGGCTTCAAGTTTTGAATCGTATATTTTTTGATTTTCCTCCAATACTGGTACTGATGTATGTTTAAGCGTATCATCTTCAGCTTTGTTTTCTACTATAAACAAGAAAAAATAGGAAACAAGAAAAGCTATGATAATCAAGATGATCACTGCAAAAACCAGTTTGTTTTTTTCTACCTTTATCATAAGTGGCTTTTTTAATGTTATTCAGTGATTTTTCTTAAACTGTTTTCAAAATAATCGGTGATTAATAGTCCATGTGGATTATGAGGGAATTGGCGATCNACAGGTATCAANTTGCCNGNAGATACCAGTTCATAGATNTCGACGATAGCNCCACGNTTAATTTCAAAAACAACCTTGGTCCTGAAGGTGGAGATCCCATCGTTTTCTTTAATTTCGGAATCGATACTGATTACCTTTTGAACCAGAGAATATTGTAGCAATCGGTTATAGACTCCATCCGCTTTTTTTTGACGGTATAGGTTGTCCACACTACTGTTGCCTAACCATAAAGCTTTTTCGAGATTTTTCTCATAATTGCTGGCATCAACGTTATAGAAATATTGGTGAAATAGGCTCAAATGAGCTAATGCCTCCACCATGAAATTTTCTTTCTGCGTTACTAGTTTTAGGGGAATAATACTTCCATCAGTATTGACCGCAAACGCACTATTTGAGGCTTTCTCACTGGTCGAGAAAGCGGTCCAGAGAGAAAAAATATTGCAAAGCATTCCGCAAATAACTACGGTGAATACAATAAACCTATTGATTTTTAGAACGTTGTAAATATTTTGATATGGCGTTTTCATAGGATGTAGTTAGGTCGTGAATAATCTTAGCGTAAAGGAAGTAGCCCGGCGATACAATTTGAATTTTAGGAATACAATGAAACCTATGGAACCCAATTCTACAACTGGGGCAAAGAAGCCACTGCCATAATCTGTTCCGAAAAGATTTTGCCAAAAATTCTCATTGATTTCATTATAAATGGCATTAATAAAGACATTAACTAGAAAAAAAGCCGGCACGAGCATATAGACTGCCGCGTATAATCTGAAAAAACTATATCCTAGCGAGCGAAATTTCTCAAAGACTGAAAGGCTGAGAATTAATGGAAAGAAGGCTTGCATGATACCTAATAGAAAAAAACGTTCAGCCAGGAAAAGAGGATAAATGAATAAATCTATAATCCAAAGGAACAGACTTATCAAAAAAGCAAGTGCCTTAAAACTATAAAGTGGGGTAACTAAAGCTTCATATAGTAATGCCATAGCTTTTCTCATGGCATCCATAGCCGAAACATCTTCACCAATTGGGATATCCTGCATTTGTAATGGCAGCAGGGAAGGGGCTGTGTCACGATATTGACTTTCTACAGCTACCAGTATTGCATCAAAAAAGCTCAGTATCTGCGTGGAGAAAATAACCAGTAATACCACCGCAAAATTTTTAGCTAGTTCTCCAGGAGAAAGGCCCCAGGTATATCCTTGGTTGTCGGCGATGCCTTCATTATATTTTTTAAGAATATTTATTAAAAAAAACAGCACCGCCAATGCTTTCATCCCTACAATGGTATACTGGGAAAACTCACTATCCTGAATGGTCTGAAAAACAGCATCAATGTACTCCAGGCCCCCTGCTAAAAAAATCATAGCACACATACTTAGTAGGCGGTTTCTCGGTTATTCATTTTATCCTGCATTTTTCTAAAAGAAATGATATCGTTATATCGCTTGGTTTTAAGCTGGACATCGTTCAGCATTTCCTTAGATTCGATTTCTTTCTGTTTTAATACTGCAGCTCTTTCAGCGTCACTCATTTTTAAGTGATCACTGGATAGGATCTCATCGATAAATGCCATAGTCTCTAAGGAGTTGCTAACAACGGCACTAAATGACTCCGAGACCCTGGTCACTTCCTCCGGTTTGATATAAGGCGAATTCAGTATAGCTCTTAAATCATTTTGCATGACCGTTATGAGCCGCTCATTGTTTCTGCCAATCTCGCGAACGGCCTTTAAGTCCCTAATTACTGAATTGACCTTCTCAATATTTTCTTTCTGGGCTTTTAGAAAGTTGACAGTTTTTACCAGGTTCGCAGTTTGCTTGGCGGACTCAACCAGTGATTTTACCAGGCTTACAAAATTTGTATTATCATATACCGGCATTCCTTGGCTGAAGGCATTTTTTGGAAATGTAAGGGCCGTAACAAAGCATAATACCATTAAGGCAATCCTGAATTTTCTCTTGTTTTCCATAATATTAATTTTTAGTTTTTAAAAATTCCTTTATAGCCTCTTCCATATTGCCAGTTCTATTATAAATCGACATGATGGTCTCATTTTCAGAACCATCGGTAAGATATGCGGCGTAAACCGCTGGCGGTACTTCCAGGCGAAAAACGTTACTTTCCTGCCCAATTTTAATAAACATTTCTGTGTACTTTCTGGGTCCTGAAAGGTTGTTCCTGATCGATTTTAACTGGTTTAAATCATGTGTTGAAAGGTTGAGGCGGCTAACCAATTCCTTATACCCTTTTTCATTTCGAAGGCTATAGATAACCTGGGTGTTTTCCAGGATACTTGCTGAAGTGGGATTGTTGGGTAATTGATTGATGGATTGTAAGATGATACCGATAGCCCCGTTATGTTTTCGGATAGCCTGATAATAGAATTCTACACTTTCTAATACATTCTCAAATTTGAGTTGTTTGGCAAATTCGTCGAATAGTATAATTCCTTTTTCAGCTCGATTCTTCCAAATTGTTCGTTGAATCGCGGATTTAATAAGCTTGAGCATTACGGAGAGGATTTCCCTATTATCTTTTACTTCGTCTAGTTCAAAAACGATCAATCTCTTGTCTTCAATTTTATAGGTTTGATCTTCTGAAGTCTCAAATAGAAAACTGTATAACCCATCACCCACGTATTCCGATAATACGTGCAAAAAGCCAGTTAAATTAAAGTAGTCTGGATGGATTTTTAAACTATCCAGAAGATCTTGCCGATTCTTTTCTAAAAACTGGTAGAAACTTTCCAAAGAATGATCTCCGGAGGTGTTATCATAATAATAACGCAGGATTTTCTTAATCGAAACAGATTGCGCTTTAGTAATTTTAAACTCGGATCCAAATAGTTCAAAAAGGAATACCGATAAATCTTCAAGACGTTCTGGCGTTAGATCTTTGCTGTCTTGGATATAAAATGGATTAATACCTAAGCTCTTGCCACTCTCATATCGCAGTATGGTATACTGACCTGGATATAGCCTTACAAATTTGGTATAAGAGCCTCCCAGATCAATAATAACCAGGCGAACTCCAGTTTCAAAATATTGTCGTAGGATGTTGTTGGCCAGGAATGACTTGCCTTCTCCTGTGGGTGCGAAAATGGCAAAGTTCCGGGCTTTGATTCTTTTCTTTTTCTCATCCCAAACATCCTTAAGAACCGGTATATTATGTTCACGGTCATTAAAGATGATGCCTGTAGAATCTGATTTATAATTCGTATTGTTTATGATCAGACATAGCGCATGTTTCAGATCGGTTACATAAAGATCTTCATTAGAAAAATTGGAAGAAAAACAGCAATAACTGTTAAGGATATAATTTTTTCGTTCTTCACCTCTAGGGTAATATGGGAGGATATCAATTTCCTTAAATTCTGTTTTTAGACGGGAAGTAATTCTTTCGAGGTTTTGGGGATCCCGGTCCCAATAAATGATATTTAAATGACCGCGAATGATGCGAGAATTATCATCTGCATTGATTTTGCCAAGTATGTCCTCGATCTTGCCAAGCAAGACTTTATTTTGAGAACCAAAATTGGAACTCTTTTTCAATTCTTCGACTTTCTTATCTAGGAGCTTACGCCACTTGTGCTTGTCATCGAGGTAGAGTATTTGATTGACGATATGATTTTCATCTAGCGTAAGCCCTAGGCCATCAATAAACCCTTGATGAAATACAAAATCGTCAGAAGTGAATTTCTCATTGGTTTTGCTAGTCTGTACACTTTCGCCAAAGCACAGTTCGCTATTAATGACCAGGGCATCAAAATAATTTTCTCCGATATTCATATACTTACTGTCTAATACGATATCTGTATCACAACCATCATTAAAGCCGTTGTAGAAATTATTGGTGAGACCTATAATTTCCTCAGATTTCAAGGTTCTTATAAATACCTTCCGAATGTTATTTGTATAAGAAACAGCATCGGTTACAGAACCGATAAAGCTTTTGATAGATTCATCAGACTCGCGTAGAACTTTTTTTGAAATTTTGTGGAATGGGTTGGTATATTTGGAATTATTTAGAGCCTTATTTTTTGTCAGTATGAAAAACAGGTAGCTCCGATGATCCATATATTCCCGGTCTTTAAAATGATCGTGAGTTGCTCTTTCCAGAAAACTAGAGTGCGGCAATCCTTCTGAAGAATAAGCTGTTTTAAGATAAATATCCTGTTTGTGCACCACCGTGCCAACGGGTAAAGATTTTAAGCTCTGAAACCAGGTCCCATGTATATCCTCATAATCTTTTTCCGATAAGGAATAAATCTCAGGTAATATGCATTCATAGCATAGGATAACATTGCCATTATTGGCAAAAATAATATTATCCTGAATATCGATGATGGGGTGGGACGATGCTAAATTAATCTTGTCCATAATTAATATTGGTATTTCTTTTATTGCTAATGATTTTTGGAAAAGTTCTTCCTAGGGAGAATAGTTGTGGATTGTTTTTTATATGTGACAAAACTATATAAAGACATAAGTTCCCTGCCAATACCAATATTATGATCCCGGAGCTGAAAGAGAATATAATAACAAGAAGTGAAGCTAATATTGATATCATCATCACTGCAAATAGGGAGATGGAGAGACCAAAAATGACGGCCTGTTTCCTGATGTTTTTATATATCGCAAATCGCTTCATAAGTATTCCTGATTATCTATGAATGGCCTAATGACTTATACTACTATTGATATTAGATAAGTAAAGATGCCTACAACAGCCCCGGCGATTAATACAAAGACAAGAACACGGGTAATTCCTTTTTTGAGATCTGCATTCTCTCCAAAGAAATGTCCGGCGTTGAAAAGGAAACCTACCAGGAAAATAACTCCAAGAATAATAGGGAAGATGCTTCTAATTGTATTGGAAACATCGTTAACGGAATCTTCAATGCCTCCAATTTGTGCAAATATTGGACTGGAAAGAAGTAAAAGAAGAATGGATAGATAGAATGATTTTTTCATAACGGAAAAGTTTAAATATTCGATTCGTTTTCGTTATGAGAAAGTATACAATTACAAGCCTTAATAAGCTGTAAAACAGTTTATTGTGGATAAATTTATAGTTGAGAGAATATATTTGTATTTAACTATAAATGACTACAAGTTTTATTTGTTTTAAAGGTTATAGTGTTAATAACTGAATAGCTAATTTTGAATAGAAGACTGAAAAACGTCAGTTTCTTCTATAGCCGCTTAATAACTGAGCTATTTTTGACTTGCATAAGAATAAAATTTTTGGTGTTCGGAGAAGATTTGCTCATTTATCGTTATTTCAAGTTATATCAGAAAATCAAGAACTTCTAAATTTCCTTCTATCTTAATTTCTGAGGGTGTATTTGATTTGAAACCTAATTGTTGGAACAACATAAATATTAGAATATAAACTTAATTTAATAGTTTCTGCTTGAGGTTCGCACTTTGCATTTTCCATTGCTACTCCTTTAGTTATTTTTATAGTAGTACTTAGATATCTCTCCATTCTGCTTAAGTTTAATTTCTCAAAATTTTTTTAGTTAAAGCAGAAAAAATTAAAGACAGGGATAAGATTACATGAACGTGGGAACTTTAGGTTCCGTCAATAATAATAATCTCTTTCTACTACTTCAATAACGCTCAAGTTCTGTGAGATCTCGTTCTCGTTTTGAAGTAGATAAAAACCGAAGTAGGTTTTCCAAAAAATCTGTTATGTATAAAATTAAACATTTTTACGGAGTAGACATTAGCAAATCCTTCTTTGATGTAGTTGATCAGAATGGCATCCATGATCAATTCTCAAATGATTCAAAAGGATTTAAGAGCTTTTTGAAAGTTATTCAAAGAGATAGCTTGATTGTTATGGAAGCGACCGGTTACTATCATTACCGGCTGGCTCAGTACCTCTATGAGAAGGGCATCACGGTATCGATTGTGAATCCACTTTCAGTAAAGCGTTTTATTCAAATGAAGCTTTTCAAGGTTAAGACTGATAAGAGCGATGCTAAAGCGATCTGTGAGTATGCTCAGGCGAACGAAGTCCCGTTGTATACCGCTAGAAACGCAGTTCAGGCGGAATGCTTGCAACTTTTGAGTCTTCAGGATCTTTACTTGAAGCAGCGAACTGCGGTTAAGAATAAAATACACGGAGAGAAAGCATTAGGCACCCCATCAAAAGCAGTGAGTCGTTCTTTAAATCGAATGCTAAAGCAAATAGAGAAAGAACTGACCCAGATTGAAACCAAGCTGGAATTTTTAATTAGAGAAACACAGAAGGATCAATTGGAACAGTTAACCAATATACCTGGAATGGGAAAGAAGACCGCGATGCGGTTGATTGTACTTACCGATGGATTTACCAGTTTTGAGAATGCCAGACAGCTTTGTTGTTATAGTGGGCTAACACCAACGATCAGACAGTCCGGAACCAGTGTAAGAGGAAGAAGTAGAATCAGTAAAGTAGGGAATCGTAAACTTCGGAATTTATTATTCATGTGTAGTTTCACTGCCAACAGGACCAAGAAGGCTTGCAGGGAACTCTATGAGCGTATAGTAGAGAAGGGGAAGAGCAAGAAGCTAGCATTGATAGCAGTATGTAATAAACTACTAAAGCAAGCATTTGCAATTGCAAAATCAGGAACCTATTACCAAGAAAATTATATGTCGAAATTAGCTTAAAAGTACTTGGATTTTACCTTAGTTCTTTGTTGTGATGCGTATGTTAATCGATTTTCTTTCCTACTATTTCGTAAGGTTTTTTAGCCGTTCCATAAAGAATCATTTTATCATTAGAAACTTCTTTTATTGGAATTATTGTTTCTCTTTTCCCAAAGTGAAAAATTGAAATGAAATAAGTTGAATCAATTTTATCAAGACGAATTTTTGTCAATTGATCCTTTTCCATCATCTTCATAACCTGAGGACTTCCTAATTCCTTATTAAATACAAGTTTGAATTTTTCATCATTCCAATTAAACTTAAATGATAAGTTTTGTATCTCTTTAGCGGATAATTTTGTCTTAGTTTCTTTTAATCTAACATATTCTGTGATGATCAAAGAATCTTTTTCGCTTACTTTTCCCTCACTTTTTATTATAATTCTATCATCATTAATAAACTCCACGAAATCAGTCTGATTTTGATTTATAATGATATTGTTATGTTCGATTTTTATTGGAATTGAAGATTGTAGTTCATCAAATGAAAAGTATTTCAACGAATTCGAATTTATTTCTAAGATTAAATTTTCTGGAATGGTATAAGTGTCACCTTCTTTAGTCATCAACCATTTTCCATCCAATTCTTGTGCAGAAATTGAGAAGACAATTAAGTAAAATGTTATTATAGTTAGTATTTTCATATATGCATCACAACGGT
>FUFK010046060.1_pt1 | contig 53839 bp, 49 predicted proteins | sample 1021851 | NCBI WGS metagenome assembly FUFK01 (sample SAMEA51879418, study PRJEB19060) | metagenome | reverse complement strand
AATATTTGAGAAAGTTGAAAGTAATGAGAGTTGGGAAAATTTTATAAAAATAATATCTAAAGATAAGAGAATTGGATCTTCTCATATGGATGTGCCTGGCCATGACGGAAAAAAAGGTTTTGGCGGTGCATGTTTTCCGAAGGATACTGCAGCTCTCTTAAAGTATGCAGAGAGTATAGGTGTTGATTTTCAAAGTTTAAAAGCAGTAATTAAAAAAAATAACAAAATTAGAAACATATATGATCATATTGGTTCTAGAGAGAGGGAACAGAATGTATCATTTGATGATAAAATTTGATGCTACTGCCCAGGTGGTGAAATTGGTAGACACAAGGGACTTAAAATCCCTCGAAGGAAACTTCGTGCCGGTTCAAGTCCGGCCCTGGGCACCAAATTTTTGATGATACATATTCAAGAAGTTGCATCTCACAAGACTCAATGTTCTTTGGGGGAGGGTATTTTCGTAAGAAATAGAAATGCCTTCTGGGTGGACATTAATAATAACCATATTTTTAACTCTGAAAATAAAGACATCATTAAAACAGATCTAAAACCATCAGTGATATTCAATCAAACAGATAAAAATCTAATAGTTGGGTCAGATAAGGGAATTGCAGAAGTAAATTTTGAGCACAAAACTGAAAAATTATTAATTGAAATTTGCCATCATGATTTTAATTTGTTCAGAAGTAATGATGGAGTTTTTATAAATGGCAATTATTTTTTAGGGTTCATGCATAGAACAGATCCAATTAACAATAAAGGTAAAATTTATATTGCGAATAAGAAAGAAATAATAGAGATTGATAATGAAATATTTATACCTAATTCTTTTATAGCGTTACAAGATTCATCAATCCTAATCAGTGACTCAAAAGAAGGAAAGATTTGGAAATTTAATATTGATGAAAATAAAATTGAGAAAAATATTTGGAAAGACCTTGGATCTAAATTTTCTCCTGATGGTGGTTGTAGGATAAAAGATTTAATATTTATCAGTTTCTGGGGAGATTCAAGCATATGGGTGTTTAATGAGCAGGCAGAAATTTTGGATAAGCTAAATTTACCCTTTAAAAATCCAAGTAATTGCAAATATGATCCTAAAGGTAAAAAATTATGGGTAACATCTGCAAGAGAAGGTTTATCTAAAATGGATTTATCCATGTATCCCCAATCAGGTGATACAAAGGTTTTTAAGTTAAAATATTAAGATGTCTGTTTCAATAATCATCAGGACTCTTAATGAGGAGAGATACCTTAGAGAGCTTTTACTATCAATTAAAAATCAAGATTTTCCAAATGAAGTAGAAGTAGTTGTAGTAGACTCTGGTTCAACAGATTCCACCATTGAAATTGCAAAAAATTTTCAATGCAAGATCACCTACATTAAAAAAACTGATTTTACTTTTGGACGATCACTTAATGTTGGCTGTAGATTTTCTTCAGGCGAAATACTTGTTTTTATCAGTGGGCATTGTGTACCAACTGACGATAAGTGGTTGATAAATCTCACTAAACCATTAATTTCTGGAAAAGCTGCATATGTTTATGGAAGGCAGATAGGAAGAGATACAACAAAATTTAGTGAAAACAATCTTTTTGAAAAATATTACCCAAATCATAAAAATCATCAAAATGAAATATTTTTTTGTAATAACGCTAATTCAGCTATAAAAAAAGAAATATGGGAAAAATATTTATTTGATGAAAATTTAACAGGTTTAGAGGATATTGATCTGGGTAAAAGAATTTTTGATGATGGAGAAAAAATATCTTATGCCTTTAGAGCGAATGTTTACCATATCCATAGTGAAAGCCATACACAAACAAGAAATAGATATGAGAGAGAAGCAATTGCCCTTAAGTCGATAATACCGGGCATCAAAATGACTTTTTTTGATTTTTGTAGATTCTTTTTTGCGGCAATCTTCCTAGACTTATCAAAAGCTATTGAAAGAGGTGTTTTTTTTAAAGAGTTTTTTAGTATTTTCCTATTTAGGTTTAATCAATATTTAGGCTCATATAGAGGAACAAACTCTAATAACTCGTTAGATAAACTATCAGAAGACAGTAAAGAAAAATATTTTTATCCAAAATAAGATGAAAAATAAAATCGTTGCATTACTCCCAATAAAAGAGCACAGTGAAAGAGTTCCAAGCAAAAATTTTAAAATCTTGAAGAATAAGCCACTTTATAAGTGGATTCTAGATACCCTTTTAGATGTAAGTTGCATTGATAAAATCATAGTGAATACAGATTCAGAACAATTAATTGAACAGCTTACTGATCAAGAGAGAATCTTAGTGAGAAAACGAAAAAAAGAAATTTGTGGTGACTTTGTAAGTATGAATAAAGTAATTCTTGATGACATAAATAATATTGAAGCCGAAACATTTATAATGACTCATGCTACTAATCCATTCTTGAAATCTGAAACTATTCTTGCTGGACTTGAAATCTTTAAGAATGAATCATGTGACAGTGTCTTTAGTGTGAATAAAATCCAATCAAGATTTTACGATAAAAATGTTAAGGCAGTAAATCATGATCCTGAAGAACTTATACGTACTCAAGATCTTGAACCTTTTTTTGAAGAAAACTCATGTTTGTATATTTTTTCAAAAAATAGTTTTCTGCAAAATGAAAACAGAATTGGCAACAATCCATTATTTTTAGAAACAAACCTCCTTGAATCGCATGATATTGATACTCTTGATGATTGGAAGCTTGCAGAGTATATTGCTGGGGGCCAAGTTGTATAAAGTCTTAGTTTCATGTCCACCAATGTTAAAAATGATTGATCGTTTTAAGGATGATTTTAAAAAATATGAGATAGATTTCGATGTTGTTGAAACAGTCCAAACTTTAACAGAAGATGAAATAAAAAAAATACTACCCAAATATGATGGATGGATACTTGGTGATGATCCAGCAAATGAAGAAGTATTAAGAGTTGGTAAAACTGGCAAATTAAAGGCTATTGTTAAGTGGGGAGTAGGTACAGATAATGTAAATTTTGATGCAGCTCAAAATCTTAATATTAAAGCAACTAATACGCCCGGGATGTTTGGGGATGAGGTTTCAGATGTTGCAATCGCATATTTGCTTGGACTTGCTAGACATACATATTATATTGATCGAAATGTTAGGCAAGGTGAATGGCCCAAACCCGCAGGATCTTCTCTAAAGAATAAATGTCTTGGGATAGTTGGTTTGGGTGACATTGGAAAAAATATTGCAAAAAAAGCGTCAGTATTTGGCCTAAGTTTAATTGGTTGGGATCCATTTATTGAGCCTAAGCTAAAAGAACTTCATCAAGAAAAAAACTGGCCAAATGGCCTTGAAAAATGTGATTTTATTATTTTTTCATGTAGCTTAAATGATCGCACAAAATATATGTTTAATAATTCGTTAAAAAATAAGATTAAGAAAAAAATTAGTGTTATTAATGTTTCAAGAGGACAACTAATTGACGAAAAGTTTCTAGAAGAGCTTATTAATGAAAATCTTTTACAGGGTCTGGCAATGGATGTTTTTGAGACAGAACCTCCAAACATTTCTGACAGAATTTTTTCTTTTGAAAACTCAATATTTGGATCTCATAACGCTTCAAATACAATAGAAGCGGTAGAAAAAACAAGCGTTGTAGCGATAAAGTATATAGGGGAAATGTTAAATGAGTAAATGTATTATTATTACCGGCTGCTCTGGAGATATTGGAAAGTCTCTCGTAAATAAATTTTTAAATGATGACTATACTGTTATTGCTTTAGACAAGGAAGATACTCTTAATATAAAAAATAAAAAACTGTCTTTTTTTCAAATTAATTTATTTGATTACGTAAATGATTCAAATATGCAAGATGAGTTTAACTCTAAAATTCTTGATAAGGTATCAGGTAAATTTAGTCATCTAGTGCTTATAAATAATGCTGCAACTCAAATAGTAGCGAATATCAATGATATAACTTTAGAAGATATTAAAAAATCTATTTACATAAACTCAATCGCACCATTTTACTTGTCACGTTTTGTCGCAAAAACATTCAAAGGTGCATTAAAAATTATAAATATTGGCAGCATACACTCCAATCAAACAAAGAAAGGTTTTTGTATGTATGCTGGTTCAAAATCATTACTTGAGTCATTTTCTAGATCTCTTTCTATTGAATTGACTAATACAAACTTGTCAGTACTTCATGTAAATCCTGGTGCAATAGATACACAAATGTTAAAAAAAGGCTTTAAAGATAAAAATAAACTAACACAACTTAGAGAGCTAATTCCGGCAAAATACATACCTTCTACCTATGAATTTGCAGAGTTTATTTCAACACTTTGCAAGTTAGAGACAAATTATCTTACGGGCACAATTATCGACTATAGTGGAGGAATTAAACATCTTTTATCTGATACCGAGAATTGAATGAATAATTATATTAAATTAATAATCTTTGATTTAGATGGCGTCTTAGTTGAGGCTAAAAACCTACATTATGAAGCCCTGAACAAAGCTCTTGATAGCGAGTATAAAATTTCATGGGAAGAACACCTCAGCATTTATGATGGCTTGAAGACTACGCAAAAATTAGAAATTCTTTCAAAGAATAAAAATTTGCCACGAGAAAACTTTGAAAAAATAGCTCAAAAAAAACAACAATTTACACTCGAGGGACTGAAAAAATTAAAAATTAATAATGAACTTATTGAACTAATGACAAGATTAAAGTCTGATGGCTTCATTTTAGCGGTAGCATCAAATTCAGTGAGGCAAACTGTAGAAATTGTTCTTAAAAATTTTGGAATTTATAATTTTTTTGAAGTCATCCTTTCGAACCAGGATGTAACAAACTCAAAACCACATCCTGAAATGTATTGGAATGTAATGTCGATTACTAAATCTCTACCTGAAGAAACTCTGATTGTAGAGGATTCTCCTTATGGCTTGCTAGCTGCATATAGGTCAAAAGCAAATATTTGCCGGGTAGAAGGACCTGCTGATTTAAAATATAATTACATCATGAAATCTATAGAGGAAAACGTTTTATCTGAACAAAAAATTAACAAACCTAGGTGGAAAGATTCAAATTTGAATATTCTTGTTCCAATGGCAGGTGCTGGTTCTAGATTTAGTCAAGCTGGTTATACATTCCCTAAACCTTTAATTGAGGTTCGTAATAAGGCAATGATCCAAGTTGTAGTTGAAAATTTAAATATTGATGCAAATTATATTTTTGTTGTTCAGAAGAAACACAGAGAGAAATACAGCCTTGACGCAATGTTAAGCCTCATTGCTCCAAACTGTAAAATAGTCGAAGTAGATGGTATGACAGAAGGTGCAGCATGCACAGCGCTACTTGCAAAAGATTTGATAGATAATGAAAAACCATTATTCTTTGCAAATTCTGATCAATTTGTTGAGTGGGATTCAAATGAATTTTTCTATAAGATGAATGAATCTAAAGCAGATGGCGGCATCGTTACTTTTAAAGCCACCCATCCTAAGTGGAGTTTTGCAGAACTTGATGATTCAGGATACGTAACCAAAGTTGCCGAAAAAAATCCCATCTCTGATAATGCTACTGTTGGTTTTTATTATTGGAAGAAAGGATCTGACTTTGTGCGATTTGCTGAAAGTATGATTGAGAAAGATATTAGGACCAATAACGAATTTTATGTTTGTCCTGTTTTCAATGAAGCAATACAAGAAAAATTGCAAATAAAATCTTTTGAAGTCGAAGGAATGTGGGGCCTAGGAACACCTGAAGATTTAGATTACTTCCTAAAGAACTTTAAAATTTGAAAATCATTGCCCACAGAGGAAATTTAGAAGGTCCTAACAACTTAGCTGAAAATAAACCAAGTCAAATAGATCTTTGTATAAATAATTCTTTTGACGTAGAAATTGATTTGCGAAGAAATAAAAATCGTTTTTATTTGGGTCATGATAAGCCGCAATATGAAGTAGATATAGACTGGCTCAGCGAAAGATCAGAGTTTTTATGGATACACTGCAAAGATTTAGACGCTTTTACCTATCTTTTGCCCCATAAAAGTAATTTTAATTTTTTTTGGCACCAAAAAGATGATTACACTCTAACAAGTAAACACATAATTTGGGCTTATCCAGGACAAACTATCAATGCAAATTCGGTTATAGTCATGCCAGAGTCATTTATGGATTTAACTGATCTCAAGGAAATGGAAATGTATGGCGTTTGTTCAGATTATCCAAAAAAAATTAAAAAATTGTTATGACCTTTCATTTAACAAAAAAAGATTTTAATGACATTGATTTTTTGAAATCTCAAACGCAATCATTTACCAAAGTAATCTTAGGAAATTATATTTTCAAAGCAGAACGATTAAGAGAAAAATTATTCCTAATTCTAAACATTGTTTCTAATGATGGCATTTTAAAAATTAATAAAGAAATCTCCCAACGAGATCATGGTTTTTGGGGAAGGTCAGATTCTCAAATCAGATATTTAATATCTAATATCTCGAATGGCTCCTTCATTCTAGAAAAAGAAGATTCTAATAATATGATTTTTAAAAAAATTAGAAAAATAAGATCCTATAAAAGTGATTTTGAAGGTGGCCTTACACTTGGCTACATAACAGATGGTAAGAACTTAAATATAATAATTAGGACGCTTAAAGTTGTCGAAAGTATGAAGAAAAGATTTCCACTAGAAGTCTTAATTTGTGGTCCTAGTTCAATCAGAAAAGAATTTGATGCTTTCAGTTCAGTAATTTGTATTGATGATTATTCGCATACAGATATTAGACCACCAATAACAGTAAAAAAAAACCGAATTACTAAGTCTGCGTTGTATGAAAATATTATTTTAGCTCATGATAGATTTTTCTTTGATGATGTTTTTTTTGAGCAGTTGATTGCTTATGGCAATAATTTTGATATTTACAATTGTAAAAGATGCGATNTAAATTTTTATCCCAACCAGAAAAGGGTTCATGGTGATTATGTATCTTTTAATTTTCCAATTGATTCTTACTCAGGGCTGAGGGCTTTTAAAGATATAAGTTACGGAAAATCTAATCCAGATATTTTTCTTAATGGCGGTTTTTTAATGGGCAAAAAAGAAATATTTGAGAAGGTTCCACTCAACGAAAATTTATTTTGGGGCGATCTAGAGGATGTTCATTTTTCTGTAGAACTTAAGCTTAATGGTTTTGTAATCTTCAATGATTTCAATAATCGTTGTTTCACGGATACAAAAAGATTGGGGCAAGTAAATACAGGTTTCAAAAACATCCTGAGAGGATTGCTAAGTATTTTTCAATTATCAGTATTTAAAATTCTTAAAGGGAAAAGCAAAATTGATTAAAAATGTAATAAACAAAGCTGATTTTGCATACTGGTTTTCAATAATCATTAATTTTGGGTCCGCTTTGATCGTCATCCCAGTAGCTTATATTTTTCTAAAAGATGAAGAGCTTGCTTTGTGGTTTTCTTTATCATTATTAGTAAGTATTTCTTTTTTTTCCGATTTTGGCGCATCACAGTCTTTACTAAGATTAAATCAGTTTCCGAGATCTGGCTGGAATAAAATTCCTTCATATGGTTCGCAAATAGAAAAGAAAAAAAATAATCAAAATCTTAGAAACACTGATCTTGAAAAAAAATTAGTAAATACATCTTTTCTTGAGGCCTTACAATTTAATATTTTTTTTGTGATAGTTGGTCTCTTAATTTGCGTATATATCTCTGATGCAAGAATCCAACTGTCAATTACAAATGAAATTTTCAAATTTGTTTGTTTGATTTATTTGTTAAATATTCCTATCCAGAATCTCACTATTTTTTTTTCTCATCTTATACAGTCAAAAGATCAAGTATTTGATGCAAAAATCATCGATATGTCGATAGGAGCTATAAGAATAATTTTTCAAGCTTCTAGCTTAATTTTTATAAATGACTTCTTATTATTTTGTTTTGCCCATTTGCTTGGATCATTAATTGGATTATTTTTTTATACATTTATATGCATTAAGAACAGGTATATAAACTTTAATTTAAAAAACTTATTACTAGGACATAATTTAAATTCATATAATCAATTTAAGATCAGAATTGGAGCAATGACATTTGGTTCTTTTTTAATACTGAATTCTGGACCAATAATTATTTCAAATTACTCAGATCCCAAATTAGTCTCAGCCTTCTTTCTTTCAACAAAGATTTTTCTAGTACTTAAAACTATTTGTCAGGTTCCAATATTAAGTGTTGTTCCAAAGTTTGGGAATTTTAGGGCAAATAATGAGCTAAATAAATTAGTTTATTTATTTTCAAAACGTTCAAGACTGTCAATATCATTATTTATTTTGTCTTTTATTAGTCTTTTATTCTTCTCTAAAAATATATCTCTATTCGGGCTAGAAAGTGATTTGATTATACCTTTCAATTTACTTTTTATTATGGGGTTAATCTATCTCCTTGAGCTAAATCATGGAAATCATGCTCAATTATATTTAAGCAAAAATCATCAACCATTTCTTATTCCTTCAATTATTTCAGGTTTTTTAATTCTGTTATTATCTCTACCTGCAGCTAATTTTTATGGTATTTTAGGCTTGCTAATTGTGCAGGGCTTTATACAACTTAGTTTTAATAACTGGTATCCTATTTATTTAAATATAAAAGACCTAAAAACAGCCAAAATATTCTAATTATGCAGAAACTGTCGAAATTTTACGAAATAAGATATTGGTTTGGAAAAAAGAAAAAATTTATAGAAGAATTTATCTTTTCAACACTACTACGGATAAATAAAAAGACTTTAAAAAATGACTCATTTACAAAAGTTTTAAACCTTAAAAATTTATACAAAAATAAGAGGTGTTTCATTGTTGGCAATGGTCCGAGCTTAAATAAAATGGAGCTTGATCTGTTAAAAAATGATTTTTGTTTCATATTCAATGGTGCATTTTCTTTAAGAAAAAAGATTAATAAAGAAAAAATTTTTCATGTAATAGAAGACAGACTTGTTTTTGCAGATCATTTGGAAGCAATAAATAAACTTGATGGACAATTATTTCTAACTTCAGATTTGCAATCCAAAGTTATATCAAAGAATCCAATAATTTGTCATTTTCAGAGATCCTACAGTGAGAAATCAAAAAATTGGCCAAGGTTTGTAAATTGCAAAAAGGATTCTCCTATTTTTTATTGGGGTGGGACAGTAGCCTACTTTGCACTTCAACTCGCTGCGTGGATGGGATTCAAAGAAATATATATTATTGGTGTAGATTTGTCTTATGTGGTACCAGAAAGTGCAATTAAAAAAGGTGCTGTCCTTGAATCAACTGAAGATGATATTAATCATTTTGAGAAAGATTATTTTGGTAAAGGAAAAAAGTGGCACATACCAAATCCTGAGCGAATGTTAAGAGCATTTAATAAATCTAAAGAATCTTTGAAAGAATTAGACATAAAGACATATAATGCAGGTGTAGGAGGAAATTTAGACTGCTTCGAAAGAGTTAAGTTTGAAAAACTATTCGATGAAAGACTCAGATAACTATTACTTTGACCTTATTTCTTTAATTTGGGAAAAAAAATTTACCGTAATTATATCAACCATAAGTTTTAGTTTGCTAGCAGTATTGCTTTCATTTTCACAAAACATTTTATTTGAATCGAAAGCTATCTTAAAAGCTCGCGACTCTAGCGAAACTAACTCTCAAAGCTTTGGAGCTTTAGGAGGACTTTCAAATCTTGTAGGAGTTGATATTGCGACTGAAGACAGTAAAAGACTAAACTATTCACTAGCAGTTCTAAAGTCAAGGGACTTTTTTGAGCTTTTTTATAAAGACGAAAAATTTCTTGTTAACCTGCATGCTGTCAATGGATTTAAAGAAGACTATTCTTCAAAGATAAATCCATCAGTTTATGACAGTGAGAAAAAAACTTGGAAAAAAACTTTTAGAAATGGAGAGAATTATCCTGGTTTTGAGGAGTCATATGAATTTTTTCATGAGAGAGTTCTGAGAGTTCAGTTAGATAAGAAAACTAATTTTTTTCATTTTTCAGTTGAAACACCAAACCCAAAACTTTCTAAGAGTTTGCTTGAGAAAATAATAATCGAATTAAATAATTACGTTAGACAAATTGAATTAAATGAATCAAAAAATTCCGTCAATTATTTGGAGGCGTATCTCTCTCAAAACACCAATTCAATTGAACTAAGAGAATCAGTATCAAAACTCCTCGAAAATGAAATAAAAACTCAAATGTATGCAAATATACAGGCAGAATATTTGCTAGAACAGATAGAAAAACCTCGTATTATTTTAGAGAAATCAAATCCTAAAAGAAGCATCTGGCTTATCTTCGGTTTTGTGCTTGGTCTTATAGTATCTTTCGGCATGATAATTTATGGAAAAGTCATATCAAGACCAAAACCTTAAATATTTTTATATTTTTCCATGTGTTTTGGGTTGTTTCATTCCAACGCTAACACTTCAATTTCTATTTGAACTTCCCTCAGAGAGAATTCTTCTAAAATCAATTGGCACAAGTATTTTTTTAGTAGGTATTTTTCTTCTTGTGACGGTGAAGGGCTTGAATCTAAAAAACTTAATGGCAAGTTTTGTTATGACGTCATTTTTTTATATTTTTGCGATCTCATCTTTCTTATATGACTCAAGTGAATCTCTGAATCATCTATTAAGAGCCTGTCTTGCAACTTTAATTTGTTATTTTTTTTTAGAAGCTTCTAAAAATGATTTAAAAATAATACTGAATATCGTTTTTGTATTCCTTTTTTTAATTGCTCTCATAGGTGTTTTATCAATTTTATTCAATTTCAGTAATGGGGAGAAATTTCCAATACTTAATATTGCATCAACAAAATCTATAGTTTTTGAACAGAACGTTTACGGAATTGCGACTTTTTTTTTACTGTTCATATGCACAAGATATAAACAAATAAAATATCTTGGATCCGTAAAATATCTTGTAACTCTTATAGGAATTGTGGCTTTATTATTTTCTTTTTATAGAACTGTATATCTTTGTCTAATTGCTTTGCTTTTTATAAATAGTTCAAGAAAGGTCTTTTGGTTAATATTTTTTTCAACCTTCTTATTTTTATACCTTATTTATTTTAATAATTTAGAACTTATTTCAGAAATATTTAAGCTTGAGCAAATCAGTAATTTAACTGGACGAGTAGAGATGTATATTTTGGGTTGGGAATTATTCTTAGAAAATCCCATTATTGGGTTAAGTGAATTATCAATACCTTACTATCTTCAATTCACAACTTTTCATAATTTATTTCTGGATACATTAATATTTGGTGGCGTAATTGGTTTAGTCCTATTAATTATGAGTTATATGCTCTTGCTGCAGAGATTAGATATTAAACATTACACACCTTTATTGCTTATGCTTCTACCTTCCTTATTAAATACTTTTTATATTTTTGGTCCAAATATTTTAGGATTTTCTGCTGCAGCATTAATTTTTTCTCATCAAATTGAAAAGGAAAACTGGAAGTAATATGAATTCAAAAAAATATCGAACAATCATAATTTTTTCGGAAATTTCTTGGAATTTTCTAAGACAGAGACACCATTTCTTCACTGAACATTTTATGAAAGAGTATAGGAAAGTAATTTTCGTTGAAAGAGTCGTTTCAAGAATTCCAAATTTTTCAGAAATAATCAGAATAATTTTTAACAGAAAAAAAGAAAATATGTCTAATAAAAGACTGGAAAATGTTGTTTATGTAAGGTCATTATTTCTTCCTAACGAAAATATTTTTTTCCGCATATGGAATAAGTTTTATTGGATGATATTTTGGAGAAGCAAGCAAACTAGTGCAGATATATACGCATTCACTGACAACCCATACGTTGTTGGAAATACGAAAAAAATAAAGCAAATTGCAAATAGATTTATATTTGACGTTATTCATAATTGGTGGAATTTCCCATGGAAAAAAGAAGTGCACAAAAAAAATGTTGAGCGTCAAATCTATCTTTGTGATACAGTCGTTACAGATTCACATGAAACTTACCAATTAATAAAGAAAAAAAGAAAAAAAATTATACCCCCCGGTGTTTCTGAAGATTGGATTTCAAATCAAGATATTAAAGCTAAAACTCAAAATAAAAATATCAAACTTATATTTTTTGGAAGTCTCAGGGCAAATAGTGATATCGAGTTTATAAAAAAAATAATTGAAGAAAAGAAGTTAGATTTTTCAATTTACGGTCGAATTGACCAAAGTATTAGCGATAAGGAAATAGTATCTTGCTATAAAGGGAGCGTAGACAATAAAGATCTTCCAAAACTAATAACTAATTATGATGGGATTGTTATAAGTTACGATAAAAATTTATTTTCAACTTCGATTAGTCCGGCAAAGTTCTACGAATCACTAGCAACAGGAAAACCAATATTCTCAAGGAATAACTTAGAGCATTTAGATGGTTGGTCAAAGTTTGTATATCAAGTGCCGTTGGAAGATAATATGTTTGAAAATATTACTCAAAAAGTAAAAAATCATGAAAATCTAGTTTCTGATCAAATTAGTTTCGCAAAAAATAATTTATGGTCAAATAGATTTTTAGAATTAAAGAAGATACTTGATGACAGATCATGATTACACAATCGTAGGCACAGGTCCAGCAGCCTATTTTCTATGTTTAGCAATTTTTAATAATAATCCAAATTCAAAAATTAAAATTTATGAGGCTGGTGCTATAAAGAATTTAATCAATACTGATGACTTTTCTTATCAACAAGTAGAACAAAATTTTAATTTAAATCCGACAACTTATATTGGTTATGGTGGAACATCAAACTTATGGCATAACGTGATTGCCCCATTAGATTCAGAAGATTTCAAAGTAAGAGAATGGGTTAAAAACTCCGGTTGGCCAATTTCAATGAATGATATCTCAAGCTATTACAAAAAAGTTGCAAGATATTTAAATTTTGACTACGAATTATTTAACGGACACAGCTTTGATAAAAATCTTGAAATAGAGAGAAAAAAAGTAAGTTTTGATGAAGAAATTTTTGAGAATAAATATTTCTTACAGCTAAAAAAACCGTTTCGTACAAAATCACATTTTCAGAAATTGCAGAAAAAATATAATCTAAAGATTTTGCAGAATCATCGTGTCCTCAAAATATTAGCTAATAGTGAATCGGACATGGTGCAAAGTGTCTCAATTGGAATAGGCGGCAAAAAAATTACGCAAAATGTGAAGAACCTTATACTTTGTTGTGGAGCCTTAGAAACCACAAGAATACTACTAAATTCTGAAACACTAAAAAGTTTATCGAGTAAGGTTGGGAAAAACTTATTAGATCATCCTATGGGCAATACTTTTCAAATGAAATATCCCGAAAAACGAACAACAAAACTTTACAGTGATCTAAACTATTCACCTCAGCTAAAGATTAAAAGTGCTCTCAAATTAACTTTAGGAGCACAAGAAAAATTTAGATTACCAAACCATTCATTTTACTTAAGGCCCTCATTTAGTGAGGGTATAGATAATTCTACCGAAAAAGTTAAGTTAAAATTACTCGCAATAAGAGAAAAACTTTTAAAATATCAAATTCCTTTTTCTGAAAGTTTTGCCATTCTTTCCAATTTGAATTTAGCTAGGCAAATTATTCAATATAAGACTGGTTTAAGCTCAGGTCACAGATTGGCTGATTTTATGTTTGTTACCGAACAGATACCAAACGATAAGTCAGAAATTTACTTATCAAATGATTTTGATAAATATGGATTGAAAAAATTGAAAGTTCGATGGAATATAACAGACCGCGATCTCAAAAGCATTTCAGAATTTTATGATATTTGCTACGAGCATTTATGTCAGAATAACAGAGCAAAATATACGATTAAAAAAGAGCAACTTAATTGGAGTTCAAGACTTTCGTCAGCTGCACATCACCTTGGTACAGCAAGAATGGGGGAAAATTCTAATTCCAGCGTAGTAAATAAATACAACCAAGTTCACGGTATAAATAATCTTTATATTAATGACGGTTCTATATTTCCAACTGCGGGAAATGCGAATTCAACGTTTACAATTATGGCTCTATCAATGAGGTTAGGTGATTATCTTGAAAAGAATTAAAATTGCAATTCTTGGTAGTAATGGCTTTATAGGTAGGGGGCTACAAAGTCATTTTAACAACTTTGATTTTGAAGTGATGCCTTTTTCTTCAAAGAATATGAATAATGCAATACAGTGGGATTATAAATCTAAAATTCCAGAAGAATTATTTGAAAATAAAATTATCATAGATTGTGCAAGATCTAGTGATGCAATTGAAAATATAAAACGAGTAAAGAGAATTATAAGAAACTTACCAAAAAAAAGTTTTTATATTTTTTTCTCTTCAGAAGCAATAAAAAAGTCTCCAAAGGATTCGATATTACCTTTTAGAGGAGATGACTACATAAGAGAAAAAAAAGTTTTAACAAATTTTTTAATTAATAAAAAAAACGTTGCGATTGTTTATCCAGATATTGTTTTTGGTAAAAATGGTAATTGGAGCAAGATAGTCGATAAAATTATTGCAGCAAAAGTTATTGAAATGCCTAATGAAGGAAATAATGGCTTCAATTACATAGAAATAAATGATCTTTGTAATCAAATAGCAAGGTCAATACAAGATGACTCCATTTTTCTTAAAGAATGGAGATTAACTAGTAAAAAAAGAAAGTGGAAGTCACTTACAGAGAAAAAAGTTATTAAGGGAAGTAAAAATCTATATTTTGATTCGTTTTTGAAAAATTTAGTGGTTAGCATACTTAATTCAATCTTAACCCCAGATTTTTTAAATTTTAAAATAATGTCCTTTCTAAGAAACAAAGAAAATAATTTTGAAAATCAATCTAGTTCATTTTCTCCGTCTGGAATGACCCGTTTTTATATGTCAGATACCAATGATAATGGATAATAAACCACCTAATTTTTCAGTTCTCATTCCTGTTTATATCAAAGAGGATCCCTCGTTTGTTCATGAATGCTTAAAAAGCCTCAATAATCAAACTCTTAAAGCTGATGAAATAGTTATTTGCATCGATAATATTATTTCAAAAGAACTTGATCTTGTTATAAAAAATTTCTCTGAAGATTTAAATATCAAAAAAATAGCTTATCAAGGTAAAGATCAATTGGGTGGATCGTTAGCAATGGGTGTCGAAAGGTGTAAAAATCAATTAATTTTCAGAATGGATGCTGATGATATTTGTGATAAAAATAGATTTAAAATAATGCTAGATTATTTTTTAGAAAAAGACCTTGATATTTTGGGATGTTGGACAAAAGAGTTTAATTGTCACATAAATGATTTAAATAGAGTCAGAAAAACACCTTCTAAGGTTACAAAGGAAAATTGTAATTTCAGAAATCCATTTAATCACCCATCTGTTCTTTTTAAGAAGAATAGTGTGATAAAAGCTGGAAATTATAAGCCTTGTAAGAGTTTTGAAGACTGGTATTTATGGTTGCGGATGATTAGGCTTGAAATGAAAATGGAAAATCTTAATGATATCTTGGTGCATCAAAGGGTTGGTAACAACTTTGAATCTAGAAGATCAGGAATGGACTATTTCAATAATGAGTTTAAAGCACTAAATTTATGGAGAAAGGAAAAACTAATTACAAATATTACTTTTTTATTGTCTATAAAAATTAGATTTTTTTTACGTATTCTTCCACGGGGCTTGATTACTTTGGTATATAGCGGTTTTTTGAGATCAAAGGTTAATAACAAGTCTGGAGAATGATAATGCTGAAAAATAAGGCATTTTAGCTTATCATGTCATTCTTATGAGATTTTTTTTTGCACTTGCACTGTTTCTGCCTTTTAATAGTACTGCCCAAAGTTCTCTAGAGTATTTCAATTCATTGCCTGAAGAAATTCAGAACCAAATTACAGAAAGTGAGAGAGATTTTGAGACAATTCAAGTAGAAGATAGTTTCATTGAGGAAGAAGAAATCAATGAGGAAGAAGAAGTAGAAGAGGAGCCATTTTTTGGATACAACTTTTTTAATAAGTCTTCTGAAACGAATGCGCCTGTTCTTGATATTCCACTACAGTCTGATTACATAATTAGTTTCAATGATGAATTAGAATTGCTACTTACCGGAAACGTTAATGAATTACTAAAACTGAGAGTCGATCTTTCTGGAAACATACTTGTGCCGGAAGTAGGAAGCATTACTGTTTTGAACCTAAATTTATCTCAAGCAAATGCGAAGATAAGCGAACTTATAAATAACTCATACGTAGGTACTTCAGCTAATTTAAGTGTCGTAAAGCCTTCCCTTAAAAAAATATCAATTATTGGTTCAGTTATAAAGCCTGGCACATATTTAGTAAATCCATTTATATCTATATCAGAAGCAATTAAATACGCTGATGGTTTACAAGATAATGCTAGTATCAGAAATATTCAAATCTTGAAAGCGGATGGCTCATCAAGCACGTTCGATCTTTACAAATTTCTCGTTTTTGGTGACAGAAGTATTGACATAAATCTACAAAATGGAGACACGGTACTTGTATCTGCAACGTCGAATTATGTCGAAGTTGATGGAGAAGTTCTGCGCCCAAAAAAGTATGAGTATCTATCCACTGATACAATATCTGACCTTATAAGTTTTGCTCAAGGCCTTACAAACGAAGCTAATGACGAAAATATTTTTGTAAATGCATTAGATGGTAGCCAGATTAAATCTTATTCAATTGCCAAAGATAAAATAATTGGTGAATTAAAACTTGAAGGTTTGAATGTTGGATCGAAAGTCTCAGTTTCAAGAAAAAATGTCTTTGTAGCAGGCAAATCAGTAACTAGTGGTTATTTTGATTATGAAGAAGGAGAGTTAGTGGCAGATTTTCTCAAAAAGTTAAGCTTTTCAGATGATATTTATCCCTTTTTCTTTATAGTTTCACAGGATTCTGGTGCAGGTTTACAAACTGAATACTTTAATCTTTCTTTAGCAGATCCATTTTCATATGAAAATATAAAGCTCGCGCAAAATGTAAATATTGAGTTCTTCTCAAAGTCCGAGATAATTAAATTTAACGAATTAAATGATGAAATTGCTCCAGACGTAACCGAAACAGAATTTAAAGAATTGGAAGAGCTCAAAACTAATCTACCTGAAGACAAAACTTATGTTATTTCAATTGGTGAAAAAAGTTTATCCATTCCATTAGCTGGACGTATTACCGCTAAAAGTTTGTATGATTACCTTGGGTTTAATATTGAAATTGATTCTTCAAATGTGTCAGTAGCAACTAGAGAAAAAATTGAGCTTAACGCATTTTCAAAGCCTTTTATTGCTGATGATCTTATCTCAATTACATTACCACCTAGACAAAATCAGACGATGACAGTATCTATCACTGGAAATATTATTTCGCCTGGAACCTACGTTGTTCCGCTTAGAACGACAATTGATGAATTATATGAAATTGCAGGAGGTTTCATGAGTGGTGCTTCTACAAAAGGAATTGTTTTATCAAGGGAGGCAATTAAAGAGTTGGAAAGAAAAGCGTTAGAAGGAGCTAAGAGAATAATAATGGATACAGTCATTTCTCAACAATCTAACGCACTTGCACTTGGTAATAGTTCAAATGTTGATTTAACTTCCTTTGCAAGTCTAATGTCAGAAACTGTTGTGACAGGGCGTGTAACCGGAGATTTCAGTCCTGGTTCAATTTCATCAAAACAAACAGTTTTGCAAGATGGAGATGAGATTTTTATTCCTTCAGTTCTTTCAACTGTGACCGTAACAGGTGAAGTACTAAACCCTATAACAACAGGCTTCGAAATAGATTCAACTTATGATGACTACATTGAAGCTGCTGGAGGCTTAACCTCTTTTGCTGATTCAGGTGCCATCTACATCATTAGATCTAATGGAACCTCTGTAAGGTATTCAAAAGGTTTTATGGTCAAAAATCAATATCCTGAGCCTGGAGATACAATTGTAATACCTAGAGATTATGACCAGATACAAGGCTTACCGCTTGTAAGTGTTGCAACAAAAATTATTTCGGACATTGCTTTTGCTGCTGCTTCATTGAACTCTATTTCAAATTAGTGTGATAAGAGGTCTTACTTATTTTTTACTGATATCATTTAATGTATTTGCAGGGTCAGCAACTATCAATACTCATGGTCAGGTTGGTTATATTAATACCCCATCAGCATTTACATTAGCTGAATCATCCATATCTTTAAATCTTTATAAAGGTACGCCTGATAACAAATTAATTGTAACTGCAAGTCCATTTGATAGGTTTGATGCTTCAATTTTTTACGCTGAAATTAATGGCATTCCTTATGAACCATACCCTGGTTATAAGCAGTCCTATAAAGATAAAGGATTTAATTTTAAATTTAACCTCAAAGAAATAGGCGATTATCCTGCTATTTCAATTGGTGCAAATGATATTGGTGGCACAGGAATATATAGCAGTGAATATATAGTTTTTAGTGAAAAGAGAAAAAATTTTGAATACTCATTTGGTTTTGGATGGGGTAGATACAATGATGGAATTACTTTTAAAAACCCTTTAATCAAAATTAGTGATAGGTTTAAATCAAGAGGTGAAGGGTATGCAGACGAAGGGGGTTCATTTGAACTTGGGAGATATTTTTCTGGGGAAGAAACTTCACTTTTTGGTGCAATTGCTTACGATTTATCGGACAATTTCAAAGTAATACTAGAATATGATCCTACTCTTAGCATAGATAGTACGGAAACAATTTTTCCTGAAAGCAACCTAAATATATCTTTTGATTATCATTTTGATAATTTTTATTTAAGAACCGCTTATGAAAGAGGTGCGTATACGTCATTTCAAATTGGCACTTATCAAAACTTCATTAAATATCAGAAAAATAAAGCTTATAAAACAATACAAAATCCTAAAAATTTTGATGACTTAAGAAAAATCCTTCATGCAAATGATATTGGCCTCAAAAAGATTGAAAAGGATCAAGATGCTTTAAGTTTAACCGTTCGGCAAACTTCCTATCAGAATCAATTTAAAGCAAATAAATTTATCTTGCAGGCTGTAAAAGAGATACAAAATAATAGCGATAAACTGATAATCCAACATGATCTCTTAGATATGGAAGTATTGAAGACTTACCATGCGGTAAATGATCTTGAAAATATTAGAAATGAAAAATATTCAGATGAAAATCTCGAAAACACAATTTATATTGCAAATGATAAATACCCAATTATTATCAATAATGTACAGCCAAGGGTTCGAACCTTTTTAGCTGCAAGAGAAGGTTTCCTCTTCCACTCATTATTGCTAGAAAATGATTTAGAGGTAATTTTAAAAGAAAACCTTATTCTACTGGCTAATTTTAAATATTCATTAGCAGATAATTTTGATGAACTGTTTATTCCTCCCGATGATACTTATCCAGCACAAGTTAGATCAGATACCAAAAAATACTTGAATAACTTAGACAATGGGATACCAATTGGCAGGATAGAACTGAACTATTACAAAAGTTGGTCTAGGAAGAATTTTCTTGTATTGTCTGCCGGTTTATATGAGGAAATGTTTGGGGGCTTTGGTGCAGAATACTTGTATTATCCAGAGGGATCCTTATTTGGTTTTGGAGCTGAATATTTCTCTCTTGCTAAAAGAGACTATAAAATGAATTTCGATTTCTTAGATTATAGAAATAATATTTTTAGAATTAATGCATTTATAAAAGAACCAAGTACCAAAATAATTTTTAAACTTTCCGCAGGTGAATATCTTGCAGGCGATGTAGGATATACTTTTGAGGCAAATAGACGTTTTGATAATGGTGTTGAATTCTCAGCGTTTTACTCAAAAACTGATGTATCAGCCGAGCTTTTTGGCGAGGGCTCCTTCGATAAAGGAGTAAAACTAAAAATTCCTTTTAATTTATTTAGTTCTAGCAAAAATCTTGGATATTATGTGTGGAGACCGCTCACAAAAGATCCTGCAGCTATGCTGGTGAGATCAAATAAACTAGAAGATTTAATTGAGCGTTACAGAGTTAATTAGATACTAGGTACCTGTCCCTGTACCAGTTCCAGTTCCAGTTCCAGTTCCAGTTCCAGTTCCAGTTCCAGTTCCAGGGCCTGGTGTTGGTTCCGGGGTTGGTTCTGGGGTTGGCTCCGGTGTTGGTTCTGGTGTTGGTTCCGGTGTTGGCTCCGGTGTTGGTTCTGGGGTTGGTTCTGGGGTTGGCTCGGGTGTTGGTTCTGGGGTTGGTTCTGGGGTTGGCTCCGGNGTTGGNTCNGGTGTTGGCTCCGGTGTCGGCGCAGGTGTCGGCGCAGGTGTCGGCGCAGGTGTCGGCGCTGGTTCTGGATCTGCATCACTACCAGTTGCTTCGGTAAGAACACCATATCCTAGTGCCCATGCTAAAGTGTTAGCAATATCATTAGCACTTAGCGCAGGAAGATTGTCAATTAAATATGTTTTATCTTCATTCGNCTCAGAATCATTTTCAACTACTTCCTCTTCATTATCATCATTTTCTTTTACTTCGACTTCTTCCGCCTTTGGAGGGGAAGTTGGCTCATCAGCCTCATCGGCAATTAGATAAGCTGGCATAATGATTGTAGCTAAAAGTATTCTTAAAAAATTATTCATAGTGTTCCTCGTAATCATTGATTTTAATAGCAAAATCGATAATTAGGAAGCTTTTTTTTGGATACGTTTAAAAAAAATACAATATTTCTATATTGTTTATAATTATTGTTATAAATTAAGCAGTTTTGAAAGAAATTTTTCTAGAATTTATTTTAATAATGTAAAATTCAATTTGAAAATGTCTAACTTAGATCCAAAAGAATTACCCATAAATCAAGATTTACAAGATTGGATAGAAGCACTTGAAAACCTTAACTTGTTTGATGGAACAGAACATACAAAAAAAATTGTCAATGATTTCTTCAAGTACGCTGAAAATAAAGGTTTTATAAACGATTTCTTCAAACAAATTCCTTTTGAGAATTCCATATCTGCAGATGAGGAGAAGCATTATCCTGGTAATTGGGATATTGAAGAAAAAATTAGGCATTTTATTAGATGGAATGCAATTGTAATGGTGCTAAAAGCTAACAAAGAAAAAGATTTAGGTGGTCATATTTCAACATATTCTTCAGCTGCAACTTTATATGAAGTTGGGTTTAATCATTTTTTTCGCGGTGGAGATAATGGGCTTGCAGATATGATTTATTATCAAGGCCATTCATCACCAGGGATTTATGCAAGATCATTTCTTGAGGGTGTTTTGTCTGAAACTAAACTGGATAATTTCCGACAGGAAATCGATGGACAAGGACTTTCATCTTATCCTCATCCATGGCTAATGCCAGATTATTGGCAATTTCCAACAGTATCTATGGGTTTGGGTCCAATAATGTCAATTTATCAAGCCCATGTCATGAAATATTTAGAACAAAGAAAGCTATTAGCATCACATCCTAAGAGAAAAATTTGGATGTTCTGTGGAGATGGTGAAATGGATGAGCCTGAATCTCTTGGAGCAATTTCTTTGGCTGCTAGAGAGAAACTTGATAATTTAATATTCGTTGTGAATTGTAATTTGCAGAGATTAGATGGACCTGTAAGAGGGAATTCTAGGATAGCTACTGAACTGGCCGCAATTTTTAAAGCAGCAGGATGGAATGTGGTCAATCTTATTTGGGGAAGAAAATGGGATAAGTTATTTGAAAAAGATACAAAAGGTGCTTTGAGATGGGTAATAAATAATACAGTTGATGGAGAATATCAAAATTTCAAAGCTAAAGGTGGCGCCTATACCCGAAAACACTTCTTTGGCAAGCATCCGGATGCTCTCAAGCTTGTAAAAAATATGACTGATGAAGAAATCGAAGAACTGAATAGAGGAGGGCATGATCCACTTAAGATCTATAATGCTTACAAAAAAGCATATGAAGTTCAAGATAAGCCGACTGTAATTTTAGCTTTCACGATCAAAGGTTATGGTTTTGGCTCAAGGCAAGCAGATAATACTGCCCATCAAGTGAAGAAATTAAGTAAAGAGATTCTTCAAGATTATGTTACAAATTTTAAACTCCCTATATCTGATAAGGATTTGGATGAACTATCTTATATAAATTTTCCAAAAGGGAGTGAAGAAGAAAAATATCTGATTGAATCAAGAAAAAAGCTTGGGGGAAGATTGCCAGTTAGGCATGTAAATTTAGAACCTCAATACTTTGAAAATGACAAATCTTTTGAAGATTTTAATGATGAATCCAAAAGAGAAATGTCCACTACTATGGCTTTTGTAAGGCTTCTTACAACCATTCTTCGAGACAAAAAGATTGGAGAAAAAATAGTGCCAATAGTGCCAGATGAAGCTCGTACTTTCGGAATGGATGGTCTCTTCCGACAGTTTGGTATTTACAGCAGAGAGGGCCAAAAATACACACCAGAAGACATTGACAAAGTAATGTGGTACAGAGAGTCAGAAGATGGGGTTATGCTAGAGGAAGGTATCACAGAAGCTGGAGCATTTTCTGCTTGGCTAGCTTTAGCTACATCATATGCTAATAATCAGTTACCAATGATTCCGTTTTACATTTTTTATTCAATGTTTGGATTTCAAAGAATACATGATCTTGCCTGGGCTGCCGGAGATGCAAGAGCTAAAGGATTTTTATTGGGAGCCACATCAGGGAGAACAACACTCAACGGAGAGGGTCTACAACATCAAGATGGCCATAGCCATCTATTAGCGCAAACTATTCCTAACTGTCGGTCATATGACCCATGTTTTGATTTTGAGTTAGCCACAATAATTAAAGAAGGGATAGATGATATGTATGTAAAAAATAATGATAACTATTATTATTTAACATTGATGAATGAAAACTATATTCATCCTAAAAGGCCAAGAAATGCGACTAATAGTGCAATAATGAAAGGCGCCTACAAATTTAAGAATGTAAAAAATCCAAAGTTAAGACTACTTGCGTCAGGACTTACTTTGAGGTTTGCTATTTCAGCTGCTGATATTCTATCAAAAATGAATGTGGCTGCTGAAATTTGGAGTATTACAAGTTTTAATGAGTTAGCTAGAGAAGGTACTGCAGTAGATCGGGAAAAATTTTATGAAAACAACCAAAAAAAATCTTATGTTGAGGAATGTTTTGGTACACAGGTGCCAACACTTGCAGTTTCTGAGTACCAAAAGCTTTATGCTGAGCAAATAAGAAAGTGGGTCAAAGGAAATTATGTATGTTTGGGGACAGATGGTTTCGGAAGAAGCGATACAAGAGAAAAATTACGTTCTTTTTTTGAAATAGATACAAAACACATAGTATTCAATTCATTGAAAGCACTCAGCATGGATAATGAAGCAAAAAAGTATGCTGAGGAGAATAATATTAAGTTTAATTCAAAGCATTATTTAAAGAGATGAAAATAGACCTAAAAATTCCAAATCTTGGTGAGGCTGAAGATACAGAAATAATTGAGGTATCCATCTCAAAAGGTGAAAAGATCAAAAAAAATGACCCCTTAATAGTTCTGGAGTCTGAGAAGGCTGCCATGGAAGTTCCTGCTGATTACGATGGTGTCATTATTAACGTCCTTGTTAAAGAGGGCGAAAGTGTCTCAGAGGGAAAGGTTTTTGCTACTTTGGAGGTAAAGGATGAGACAAATTTCAATGACAAAGAAGAACCAGAAAGTGAGGAACAAAAGTCTAGCATTGCAAGTGCTAAGAATGAAGTAAAGCCAATAGATCATGAAGTCGTTGAAAAGCCAATGAATTTTGATGGCATAAATTCTGGCCCTGCCGTTAGGAAAATCTCAAGAGAACTAGGTATAGATCTATCAAAAATTTTAGGTACTGGGAAAAATGGTTTTATTACAAAAGATGATGTAAAAAACTATATTCATTCTCTATCCGAATCAAAAGTTCAAAGTTATGCTGAAATAGCAGAACTTGAAAGTTTTGGAGATTATGTTCTTGAAAATCAATCAAAAATTAGAAAAGCAGGGGCTAAAAACCTTTTTAAATCTTGGACATCCATTCCACACGTAACTCATTTTGAGCAAGTCGATGTAACTTCTTTAGAAAAACATAGAAAAATCTTAAATAAAGTTTCTAAAAATAAGATTTCTTTGCTGGCATACATCGTAAAAGCGACCTCAATAATACTTTTAAAAAAACCTGTAATAAATTCTTCATTAGTTGGTGAAGGTAAATTAATGCTCAAGAAATATGTCAATATTGGTATCGCAGTAAACACAGATCAAGGCTTGGTAGTCCCTGTTATAAAAAATGTGGAAGAGCTAAATCTTGGTCAAATATCAGAAAAGATCACTGAATTTGCCAATAAGGCAAGAAGGAAGACCCTTTTAGAAAAAGATCTAAAAGGTGCCACATTTACAATATCAAGTCTTGGAGGGATTGGAGGTATAGGTTTTACTCCTATCGTTAATCCACCAGAGGTTGGTATTTTGGGTGTTTCTCGATCGAATAAAGTGCTCGAGCTTGATAATGATCAAATTGTTGAAAAAATTATGGTGCCTTTGGCTTTCTCATATGATCATCGAGTCATAAATGGTGTTGACGCTGGTGAATTTATGCAAGAAATAAAAATTTTAATGGAAGATTATCATAATGACTGATGTGTTTCCGCTATCCTTATTATTCTGCTTTCTTTTATGGTTTATAAATAAAAATTTTGATAATAAATTTCTTACAAATCTAAGGGTTTCTCCACAAACATTCCACAAAAAAAGCACTTCAAGGTTGGGTGGAATAGCAATATATTTCCCCCTGATCATTACATCTTATTTTATAGATAGTGCTGGTAATTATGATTTTTTGAGATTGGCTATCATCTGTACTTTGCCAGTTTTCTTTGTTGGTTTATTGGATGATCTTAATGTTGATATGAAACCTGTTTATAGATTGTTATTATTGTTGCCAACCCCAATTCTATTTTTTTTCTTACTGGACATTAGAATTGAAAGTGTAGGATTCACTCTTTTTGATGAATTATTAAAAATCGAAATATTGGGTCTTCTATTTCTTATATTTTCACTGGTGGGAATAATTAATGCCTTCAATATTATCGATGGATTCAATGGTTTGCTTTTGACTTACTGTTTGAGCATTCTGCTTACATTAATTCTTGCCTATGAATCAAAAAGCGGTGTAGATTGGCTTACGTTTATGGTAGCTTTATTTTTAGCAACATTTGCTGTTTTTTTGTTTAATTTTCCATTTGGAAAACTTTTTTTAGGTGATGCAGGGGCATATCTTTTGGGAGCCCTTATACCAATTGCTTTAATTGAATACACTTTTGATAATGGTTACTCACCTTGGTTTGTTTTAGCTATGTTAATTTACCCAGTTACTGAAGTTCTAGCTTCTATAATTAGAAAAGTTTTTTTTAGAAAAATGTCTGCATTACAACCAGATGGCTTACATTTTCATATGCTCGTGTTTAAAAAAATATCCAAGAAAGTAGGATTTAAAAAAATAAGATTAAGACATTTTATAGTAACTTTGTTTATCTTCTCTCTAAACTTTCCTTTTTTGTATGCAGCAAATCTTTTTAAATCTAACTCAATCTTGCTCATACTTCTTTGTTTATGGTACATGCTTATATATACCATGATTTACTTTATGATGATGCCAAAGTACGCTTTTAAGAAGAAATGAACATTTTAGTTACCGGAGGTGCTGGTTACATTGGTGGTACTTTCGCATATGAAGCGCTTAAGAACAATCATAATGTTCTTGCACTTGATAATTTTTCAAATTCTAAACCTGAACAGATAAATAAACTCAAAAGTATTTTTAATAAAAATTTTTCGTTTAATGAAATCGATCTCTCAATACAAAGCAATGAGTTATCTGAGTGTCTTAGAGAATTTAAACCTGATGTCGTTGTTCATTTTGCAGGATTAAAAGCAGTAGGCGAATCACAAAGTGATCCAATAAAATATTGGGATAATAATGTTGTCAGTTCAATAAACTTACTTAAAGCAATGGCTGAAAATGGCATTAAGAAACTAATTTTCTCTTCCTCAGCAACAGTGTATGGCGATAGCAAACTGCAACCCATACCTGAAACAGCAGATATCAAGTCTACGTCAGTCTATGGTAGTACAAAAATAGTAATTGAAAGAATGTTTTCAGAAGCAGCAAGCATTGGCAAAATTGATGTTGTTTCCTTAAGGTATTTTAATCCAGTTGGAGCTCATAAAGAAAAAATCATCTTTGAAAATCCTTTCGACTTTCCAAATAATCTTATGCCCAGAATAATCAGAGTTGCGTTAGGCATTGATGAAAAACTTGAAATCTACGGAGATGATTATGAGACAAAGGATGGTAGTGGCGAAAGAGATTACATACACATTTTAGATTTAATTGATGGCCATTTCTCAGCTATTAATTACATTTTAGAACATAATGGTGAAAATATATTTAATCTTGGTACTGGAACAAGCACTTCAGTATTTGAATTAATCAAAACATTCGAATCTGTTAATTCGCTCAAAATTCCATACAAAATTAGCAAAAGAAGAGCTGGTGATGTTGCTAGGTGTTATGCAGACCCAAGTCTTGCCCTCAAAAAATTGAATTGGCAAACGGAATATAATTTGAGTGAAATGTGTATGGATGCTTGGCTAGGGGTGAAAGACCATGAATCTACTTGAGTTAGGTCTTGTCGCAAAAAATACTGCAAAAAAAGCAGGCAATTTTTTACTGACCCAAAAATTTGAGGAAAAATTAATTACAAGTGAAAAAGGTCGTGACATAAAACTTGAATTAGACCGAAAAACTGAAGAATTAATCAGAAAAGAGCTAGCTGTAACAAAAATTCAAGTTCAAGGAGAAGAAATTGTCTCGAAAATTGATCAAAAGTTACGATGGGTTGTAGATCCAATTGATGGTACTGCAAATTACTTTAGAGGTTTAAATCAATGTTGTGTGTCAATAGCTTTAATGAACGACCATGAGTGCCAAATCGGTGTGATTTATGATTTTAATACTGATGAATGTTACGAGGCCATTAAAGGTCACGGAGCAAAACTTAATAATGTGAGCATTAGAGTTTCATCAATAACAGAAAAAAATAAAGCTAGTTTAACTACTGGTTTTCCAGCCTCAGAATCAGTGAATTCATCTCTAGATTTCTTAGAAGATTTAAAAGGCTGGAAAAAAATCAGAATGTTTGGAAGTGCAGCATTGTCATGTGCGTATGTTGCCTCAGGTAAATGTGACTTTTATGCAGAGAAAGGAGTTTATTTGTGGGACTTTGCAGCTGGTATTTGTTTAGTTGAAGAAGCAGGCGGTATAGCAGAATTTTCATTAATAGATGATGATAGGTACTCAGTAAAATTTTCAAATGGCAAGTTATGAAAATAGCTATAGTAGCTGATAAGAAAGCAGGTGATCTAAGCCATTGCCTAGGTTTAAGAGATGTCTTACAAAACTATGATCCTAAAAAAGATGTTTTTTATCTAAATAAAGATCTCATCTCATTCCCAGGATTTCTTGAAAGATCATTAAGATTAATTAATGAAAAATTTTTACTTTTTATTTTAAAGTTACTCAACCCAAGTGTGGTTGATTACAAATTTGATTTTGTTATTTGTTCCGGCACAAGAACTGCTGTTCCTGCATATCTTTTGGCGAAAGCTTCAAAAGCAAAAATTATTTACATTGGTAGCCCAAAACTAAGAATAATCAAAAAGTTTGATGGTGTAGTTTCTGAAAATTCTGATGTTAGCAAAGTGTATAAGGTAATTTCTTCAGAGTTACCTCCAACAAGATTAAAACCATATGAAAATAAAAGACAACCAACAAGTCAAAGTCTGGTCCTAATTGGAGGAGATGGTAATGGATATGATTATTCTGAAGAGGACTGGTATAGGTTAGCTTTTGAATTTAAAAATCTAAGTAGCACTTTTATTAATTCAAAAAGAACACCAAAGTTTGCGTGGCAAAATTTAAAAGAAAATTCTGGCTCAGAACACAAACATCTTGATACTGAAAATACTGATCTAGAACTATTAACTAAAAATCTTGATGCACATAGTCATATCTTTGTTACAGCAGACAGCACTACAAGAATATCTGAAATTATCAGTAGGGGTTATTTTATCAATGTGATTGAAATGAAGGGCCCTATCCAATATGAAATGCATCATGATTTTATGCAAAGTCTGCAAGAAAAAGGCCTCCTCAAAATAATGAGACTTAATGAGCTGCACTTATCCGAGAATAAATATCATGGAAATGTCAAAAAATTTGTTGTGACTGAAAGAGATGCCCTTAAATCAAAACTACAAAAATTATTATGAAATCTATTTGTTGGTTTAGGAACGATTTGCGCGTTCTAGATAATCCTGCCTTCTACAATTGTTGTCAAAACAGCGAGGAAGTTATTGCGATCTTTTTTGTTAACAGAAAGCAATGGCTTGAGCATAACGATGCTAAAGTGAAAATTGATTTTTGGATAAGAAATTTAGATTCATTACAACAAAAATTAAATGAGTTAAATATACCTCTAGTTATCCTTGAGGCTGACACATACGCCGACACTAAAGATGTACTTTTTAAATTTTGCCAAGATCAAAATATCAAAAACTTATATTTTAATGTTGAGTATCCCATTAATGAATTAAAAAGAGATCGAGAAATTTTTCAATCATTTAAAGAAAATGGTATTGGTGTATTTCATTATCATGATCAAGTTATACATGAGCCTGGTGCTTTGAAAACTAAAACTGGGAATAACTTTTCAGTGTATAGTCCCTTTAAAAGAAAATGGTTTGAAGAATTAAGAGGTGAGCAGCTACAGATACTGGATGTTCCAAGCAAGAAAAAAGAAATGACCTGTGAACAAACTGATCTTTCAGCATTCTTAGATGAATTTAGCCATGAGTTCGCGGACCAATGGCCTGCTGGTGAAGAGTATATTCAAAACTACATAACAGAATTTCTTAAGATAAAAGGAGCTTCATATAAGGAAGAAAGAAATTTTCCTGCGATAGATGCAACTGCAAAATTGTCACCTTATATCAATGCTGGGATAGTTTCCTCGAAGTGGTGCTTAGTTAAGGCTAAAGAATTAAACAACGACATGCTGGATGATGGCGACAAAGGCATAGTGCATTGGGTTTCAGAAATTCTGTGGCGGGAATTCTACAGACATATAATTTATAACTTCCCTAAAGTATCAAAAAACCTTCCCTTCATTGATTACACAAAAAATATCCCATGGAATGAAGATAGCGTTGCTCTGCAAAGGTGGAAGGATGGTAAAACTGGAATTCCAATCGTTGATGCAGGTATTAGGGAAATGCTAGCAACAGGTTGGATGCACAATAGATTAAGAATGATTGTCGCAATGTTTTTGAGTAAGAATTTATTAATAAACTGGCAGGNAGGTGAAAAGTTTTTTATGACTAAACTTATAGATTGTGATATTGCTTCTAACAATGGTGGATGGCAATGGAGTGCATCAACTGGAACTGATGCTGCTCCTTATTTCAGGATAATGAATCCTGAAACTCAGTCCATAAAATTTGATCCTGACGGTGAGTATATCAAGAAGTGGGTACCAGAACTTAAAGACTGTAGTACAACTGATGTTCATATGCCTGTTAACCCGAGTCAATATGGTTATCCTGAGCCAATCGTGGATCTGAAAAACTCAAGAAAAAATGCAATTGATGTATTCTCTGCAATCAAAAGTTAAAATATAAGTATGGAAATCAATAAGTTTTACTTAGCAGGGAAATTTATTACTCCCGATGGAAAAGAAATAATAGACTTAATTAATCCTGCCACTGAGGAAAAAGTAGGTCATGTTGTATCAGGTTCCGTAAAAGATGTAAATGATGCCGTTAGTTCAGCAAAGCAAGCTTTTCAAGATGCAAGTGCATTGTCANTAGAACAGAAAAAAACAATCTTACAAGAAATTATTGACGGTATGGATGAAAGAAGAGAGGAGTTTGCTCAGGTAATTTCAGAAGAAATGGGTGCACCAATAAAAGTAGCAAGAGGAGCTCAATTCAGCAGTGGGAAAGTACACTTTGCAAATACTCTTAAAGTCATTGATAGTTTTAGTTTTTCCGAAGTTCATGACAATATCACTTTAAATAAACTACCTGTTGGTCCAGTGGGTATGATTACCCCATGGAATTGGCCCCTAAACCAAATGTGTACAAAAATCGCATCTGCAATTGCAGCAGGTACATCATTCGTTNTAAAACCAAGTGAGATTACTCCNGGAGCAGCTCACTTATTTGCAGAAGTTGTTGATAAAACATCTATGCCTAAAGGAATGTTTAATTTGATTCATGGTTATGGTGCGACTGTTGGTAAAGCTATGAGTGAGCATAATGATTTAGAGATGATCTCATTTACTGGATCAACAAGAGCAGGCATTGATATTCAAAAGACCGCCGCTGATACCATAAAAAGAGTATCTCTTGAATTAGGAGGCAAATCTCCAAATATTATTTTGGATGATGTGGATCTCGAAAAAGCAGTAAATATGGGGATGAAACAATGTTTCTTTAATACTGGACAGTCTTGCTCATCGCCTACTAGGATGTTGATACCAGAAGCTATGCTTGATGANGCTACAAAATTTGCTGTNGCAGCNGCAGAAAGNATGACTACAGGAGACCCTCAAAACGAAGAAATATTTCTTGGACCGATTTCAAATCAAACACAATATGAGAAAGTACAGTCCCTGATTCAAGAAGGTATTGCGGAGGGTGCAACACTTGCTTGTGGTGGCACAGGTAGACCCAATGGTTTAGAGAAAGGGTATTATGTGAAACCAACAGTTTTCACAAACGTGAACAATAAAATGACTATTGCTCGTGAAGAAATATTTGGTCCTGTAATATGCTTGATTCCTTACAAGGATTTAGATGAGGCAATAGAAATAGCAAACGACTCTCCTTATGGATTATCAAGTATGATTTCGTGTGCAGATGAAACTAAGGGGCATGAAATTGCTAAAAGAATTAGAACTGGCCAAGTTATAGTGAATAGACAGTCTAGAGGAGAGTTTCCTGCGCCTTTCGGCGGATTTAAAATGTCAGGAAACGGCAGGGAGCATGGAACATTTGGTATAGACGAATATTTAGAAGTTCAGGCAGTAATAAATTAATCCAATAAGTCTGGTTCTTCTTCCCAAAGCACATCGATAGTAGGTTGAAAGCTTACGTAGGCTGATAAATCATTAGCAACATAATCGCGAGTAGCGCATGCTGTTTCATGGGGAATAACAAGAGGTTTTCCAACTGCCTCTGCAAGTAATTGTGATTTGCAAGCATCCTCCATATTGAGAAAATACCAAATCGTTGTATCAACCATTGTACCAGTGGTTAAAATTCCATGATTTTGTAAGATCACAAAATCCTTATCGCCTAAGGCTTTAGCAATATTTATTCCTTCATCAGGGCCATTCGCTACACCATCATAATCAGCAAATAAAGCAGTTCGTTCGTAGAATGCACAGGAGTCCTGAGATATGGGATCTAAAGTTTTACCCAACGTAGAGAATGTTTTGCCGTACATTGGGTGAGCATGGGCGATTGAATTAATATTTTCTCGAGCTTTATAAATTTCTGAATGAATGCAAAAGGCCGCATCACCTGCTCTAACTTTTCCGTAAGCTAATTCTCCATCCAGACTCATTAGGACTAGATCGCTAACTTTCATTTGCGCAAAATGATAGCCTAATGGATTAATCCAAAAATGATCTTTAAATTCAGGATCTCTGAAAGAAATATGACCTGCTACACCCAGATCAAAGCCTCTGTGTGAAAAAATTCTGAAAGCAGCAGCAAGCCTTTCTAAACCGAACCTTCTTTGCTCTTCAATTGTGCACGCTGCTATATTTACAGAATTTTCGAGACCCCGACCTCTATAGGGAAGTTTCCCCTTATTAATATCTATTTTTTCTCCAATTCCCATATTAGATTTATAATATAACTTATAATTTTAAATATGAGTAAAAATCAAACTTTTAGAACTGAAAAAGATAGTCTAGGTGAAGTAAAAGTTCCAAAAAAAGCGCTATGGGGGGCTCAAACTCAGAGAGCGATAGAAAATTTTCCAATTAGTGGAATTAAGTTTAAGTTTCCGTTTGGCCGTTCATTTATCAAAGCTTTGGGACTAATAAAATATTCTGCAGCAGTAGCAAACCAGGACCTAGGAAACTTAACAATAAAAAAAGCAAATGCATTGAAAGCTAGTGCAAAAATGATAATTTCAGGTGAGGTTGATGAGCATTTTCCTTTAGATGTTTTTCAAACTGGATCCGGCACGAGTACTAATATGAATGCTAATGAAGTCATAGCAAACCTAGCCTCAAAGAAGTTAGGTGAAGTTGTCAGTCCAAATGATGACGTTAATATGAGCCAAAGTAGTAACGATACTATCCCTACAGCTATCTGCATAAGTGCTTTATTGGATATGGAAGAATTGCTTTTACCGGGTTTAGACGTCCTGATTAAAGAGATGGACACAAAAGCAAAAAAACTGAAAGGCACTATTAAGACTGGGAGAACACATCTAATGGATGCAATGCCTATAGACTTTGCTCAAGAAATTTCTGGTTGGGCTGCTCAACTTAAAAGTTGTAAGAATGCAATTATTGCAGCAAATAAAAGAATGTTGGAGTTGCCACAAGGTGGCACAGCAATAGGTACTGGTGTGAACTCTCACAAAAATTTTTCAAAGAGTTTTTGTGAAGCAGTGGAGAAAATTTCTGGTTTAAAAGTTAAACCTACATCCAATTTCTTTCAAGGTCTTAGTTCCCAAGATAATGCAGCTGAATTATCCAGTGCATTGAAAAATCTTTCTCTTGTTCTTATGAAGATTTGTAATGACTTAAGATGGATGAACAGTGGACCATTAACAGGATTATCAGATATTGAACTTGAGGCTCTGCAGCCAGGTAGTAGTATTATGCCTGGTAAAGTAAATCCTGTAATTCCTGAGGCTGTTTCAATGGCTTGTGCTGACGTGTTAGGAAATGATCTGACGATTTCAGTCGCTGTTCAGAATGGGAATTTTCAATTGAATGTGATGTTACCGGTGATTGCATACAATCTATTGAAGAGCATCAATCTTTTGGGAAATTGTATGCCTCTACTGGCGAAAAAATGCATTAAATCTTTCAAAGTTAACAAAAAGAGTGTTCTAGAAAATTTAAATCGTAATCCAATTCTAGTGACCGCTCTCAATCCAATTATTGGTTATAAAAAAGCAGCTGAAATTGCTAAAAAAGCTTATCAAGAACAACGAGCAATTATTGATGTGGCAGAAGAGATGACAACTATTGAAAGAAAGGAATTAGAAAGTCTTCTCGACCCCAAAAACCTTATTAAGCCCTATTTCTAATGAGTCTAAAAGAAAGTAAATGTGAAGCCTGCACTATAGATGCTCCACTTGTAAGCGATCATGAAGCTGTAGAACTATTGAAGGAACTAGATAATTGGAAAATTGAGCTTCATGACAATATTAAACAACTAGTTAAACAATTTAAATTTTCGAATTATGAGGATTCTGTGACGTTTTGTCAGAAAGTTGCTGATCTTGCTGAAAATGAAGATCATCACCCAAAAATTATTCTTGAGTATGGTTCAGTAGAAGTATTTTGGTGGTCACATAAAATAAAAGGCCTACATAAAAACGACTTTATTTGCGCGGCTAAGACTGATCAAATTTAACTATGAGCTCTGTACTAGTTGTCTACTCTGGTGGTCTTGACTCATACACCTTACTAAACAAAGCCTTAGACAAATTTGAGCGAGTTGAAGCAATCACTTTTGACTATGGCCAAAAACATAGCAAAGAAATAACTTTTGCCTCAAATGTATGCTCAGAAAAAGCTATTGCTCATGAAGTGGTTAACTTAGATCTAGAAAAGATCTTATCTGGCTCAGCGTTGGTTGGAANTTCAGAAATACCTGAAGGTAATTATGATAAGGAAAAGATGAAACAAACTGTTGTTCCTAATAGGAATATGATTATGATTTCTGTCGCTGCATCTTTGGCAATAAAAAATAAATGTGAGTATTTATGGTATGCAGCACATTCTGGTGATCATGAAATTTATCCAGATTGTCGGCCAGAGTTTATTCAAAAATTAGGAGATGTTTTGTCTATATGTGACTATCATGAAATTAAATTTGAAGCACCCTTTATGAATTTATCGAAACAACAAATTGTTGCTGAAGGTGTAAAAATGAATCTTGATTATGCAAAAGCTTGGACTTGTTACGTTGGTGGAGAAAAACCATGCATGAAGTGCAGCGCCTGTCTTGAGAGGAAGTCAGCATTTGCAGCAAATAATATAAAAGATCCCCTCAATGAACTATAGAATTAAAGAAATTTATTTTACTCAACAGGGCGAAGGCAAAAATACGGGTAAAGATTTTGTTTTTGTGAGATTTGCTGGTTGTAATCTATGGAGTGGAAAAGAAAAACATCGCGCTTCTGCTATATGTAAATTTTGTGATACTGATTTCTATGGTACCGATGGTGTTAATGGTGGGATTTATGAGACAAAAGATCTGGTAACCAAAATTAAATCTTTGTGGATTTCAAAAGATAGTGAAATTAGAGTGGTATTAACTGGAGGTGAGCCTTTATTACAAGTTGATGATTCACTAATTACAGCTCTGAAAAAGGCAAATATTTATATTGCGATAGAAACAAATGGAACTTTAAAAGCGCCAAAAGGTATAGATTGGATCTGTATGAGCCCAAAAGCAAATACAGATATTCAGTTGACTGAAGGATCGGAAATTAAAGTAATTTATCCCCAAGAAAACTTAAATCCGGCCGATTTTAATAATATGAACTTTTCAAATTACTACATTCAACCTATGGATTCTAAGGACTATGAAGCAAATGTTTCAAAATCAGTTGAATTTTGTATGCAAAATTCAAACTGGAGGCTCAGCCTGCAAACCCATAAAATTCTTGGAATAAGATAAAAGTACCAAAAGTTAAAACAATCCAGGAACCAAAAGCATGTTGTTCTTTATATTTCTGGGAAATAATGATTTTTAATAGCAGCAAACACGAGGAAATAGTTATTAAATAAAATATTTCTGGAAAACCATAGTATAAAGATATTGAAATCAGCAAAATGATGTCACCCAAACCTAGGCCTTCAGTTTTTTTTATGAATAAATAGCTCCAGTATAGAAATAGTAAGAATAATCCTACTAGTGCAGCACTAATTAAATTTTCGCCAACATTGGAATTCAAAGTAATCCAAAGCAATAGATAAATATTTAAGACAAGGGGTATTTGTTTAAATTTCTCATCTATGAGCGCGATTAACAAAAGGGCAGGAAATAAAAGCCCAATTGAAGTTAAATTGTCGAAATATAAGCAGACCATGAAGAAGCTTGCCAAACCAATTTCTGAAATTAAATATTTATTACTTAATTTTTTGTCGCAGCAAGTAGATCTGCCTCCTTGTACTAAAAATGAAAAGATCGGGATAAGATTTTTAGNGCTTAATTGTTTTCCGCAGTGGTCGCAAACCGATCTTAACTTCAGTCCAATTTTGGCTTTTCCATAATTGTCGTATTCGTGCAGTAAGAAACTACCAAGTATGGCACCTAAGAAACTCACTATTAAATATGAGATTAGGGTTGTTTCAAGCATGTTGAGATCAAATATTGAGTTGTTATATACTATATTATGGAAAAGGTTCTTAAAGAAGCACTAACTTTTGACGATGTATTGGTTCTACCAATGCACTCAGAAGTCTTACCTAAAGAGGTATCGCTTCAAACAAAATTCACAAAAAATATTAGCATTAATATGCCTTTTTGTTCTGCTGCCATGGACACAGTTACAGAATCTAAGATGGCCATAGCTGTAGCATCTCTTGGTGGAATTGGAATAATTCATAAAAATAATTCACCTGAAGAACAAGCGATACAAGTAAGACAAGTAAAAAAATTCGAAAGCGGAATAGTCAGAGACCCTATAAGCATCAAATCAACCAACACAATTGAAGAACTAAAACAATTAACCTCAGAACTGAATATTTCTGGAATGCCTGTTGTAGATGACGAAGAGCTAAAAGGGATCGTCACAGGCAGAGACTTTAGATATGCACGTAATCAAGAACAAACAGTTGCGGAGATTATGACACCAAGAGACAAATTAATTACTGTCAAAGAGGGTGAGAATCAGGAAGTGGTTAAATCTTTAATGTATAAACATCGTATAGAAAAAGTTTTGATTTTAGATGATAAAGACAAACTCGTTGGCCTAATCACTATGAAAGATATTGAAAAATCAATTGACTATCCTCTGGCCTCACGTGATGTAGAAGGTAGATTGATAGTAGGAGCAGCTATAGGAGTTGGGAAAGATTTAGCTAGTAGAGCAAAGAAGTTAGCTGCTGCGGGAGTCGATGTTTTTNTTCTAGACAGTGCACATGGAGATTCAAAGGGAGTCATTGAAGCGGTGAAATTTATCAAAAAAGAATATCCAAGTATTGATGTTGTTGCTGGGAATGTTGCAACTGCTGCCGGCGCAAAATCACTCATTAAAGCAGGAGCTGATGCCATAAAAGTAGGTGTCGGACCGGGTTCTATTTGCACTACTAGAATAATAGCCGGAGTNGGAGTTCCTCAGTTATCAGCAGTATTGGATGTTTCTTCGGTCGCTGGAGATATACCTGTTATTTCAGATGGTGGTGTTCGATTTTCAGGTGATATAGTAAAAGCTATNGGNGCAGGTGCTGATTCAGTAATGCTTGGAAGTGTTTTTGCTGGAACTGAAGAAGCGCCAGGAGAGGTTGAGTTATTTCAAGGTAGAAGTTTTAAAACTTATAGAGGAATGGGCTCTATTAGTGCAATGTCAAAAAGAACTGATGGCAATAGATATATGCAAGGAGAAGACATCGATACTGACAAATTAGTACCTGAAGGTATTGAGGGTAGAGTTCCATTTAGGGGTTGGTTAAAAGATGTAGTCTTCCAACTTGAGGGCGGTCTAAGACAAGGTATGGGTTATACAGGATCAAAGAATATAGAAGAACTAAAATCAAAAGTGCAATTTCAAAAAATTACCAGATCTGGTGTAATTGAAAGTCATGTGCATGATGTAAGTATTACGAAAGAAGCACCAAATTACAGAGCTGATTAATGGAAAAAATCTTAGTAATAGATTTTGGATCGCAATACACTCAATTAATTGCAAGAAGATTAAGAGAGCTTTCTGTTTATTCTGAAGTATGTCCTTGGGATGAAATCCCAGATCTAAGTGGTGTAAAAGGATTTATTTTGTCAGGAGGACCAGAATCATCAAATATTGAAGGTAATCCTTCTATTCATCAACAAATCTTCGATGCTAAAAAACCTGTTTTAGGCATATGTTATGGCATGCAAGTTTTAGCTCATCAAGATGAAGGTAAAATTATTAATGAGGGAAAAAGAGAATTTGGTTACGCCAAAATTGATATAAAACAAGACTCAATTTTATTTAAAAATCTTGAGAAGTCTCAAGATGTTTGGATGTCGCACGGTGATAAAGTTGAATCATTACCTGATGGTTATAGTATTACGGCTGTTACAAACAATTCACCCGTAGCGGCGTATGAAAACCTTGCAAAAAAATATTTTGGCCTACAATTTCATCCGGAAGTTACGCATACTGAAAGTGGTACAACGATTATTAAAAACTTTCTTGAGATCTGTGACATTGAACAGAATTGGAGTGCTGATGACATTCTCCAACAAATAAATGCTCTAGTAAAAACAGAAGTAAAGAACGGGGAAGTACTACTAGCTCTAAGTGGTGGCGTTGATTCAACGGTATTAGCCGCAGTATTACACAAAACTCTAGGTAATAAATTGACATGTGTCATGGTTGATCATGGCTTGCTGAGAAAAGATGAGGCTTTAAATGTTGTAAATAATTTAAAAGAAAAAATTGGTCTTTCAGTCAATTTAGTAAACGCTCAAGATACATTTCTTTCCAAACTTAAGGGCATTACAGATCCTGAAGAAAAAAGAAAAATTATTGGAAATACCTTTATAGAAGTTTTTGAAAGCGAGAGCAAAAAATTAAATGACGTAAAGTGGTTGGCACAGGGCACAATATACCCTGATGTTATTGAATCAGCTGGTAATTCAAAAACTAAAGCAAAAGTCATTAAGTCTCACCATAATGTGGGTGGATTGCCAGAGCGAATGCAGCTTAAATTATTGGAACCATTTCGTATGCTTTTTAAAGATGAGGTGAGGAAAATTGGCCAAGCTATAGGTTTGCCAACTGAGATAGTTGGAAGGCATCCATTCCCAGGGCCTGGACTTGGTATCCGTATTATTGGTGAAGTGAATAAAGATAGATTAGAAAAGCTCAGAGAGGCAGATCATATCTTTTTATCAGAGCTTAAAAAACAAAACCTTTATTACACAGCAAGCCAAGCTTACGCATTTTATTTGCCGGTAAAATCTGTTGGTGTGGTAGGAGATAATCGAATCTATGCTGATGTTATTGGTTTAAGGTCGGTGAATACAACTGATTTCATGACTGCAAAAGCAACAGCTTTGCCACATGATTTTGTTGAACATGTCTCGACAAGAATTGTTAATGAAATAGATGGCATAAGCAGGGTAGTTTATGACATAACCTCTAAACCACCTGCTACAATCGAGTGGGAGTAAAAAAAAGATGGATCCAATAACTCAAGGAGTAGTTGGTGCTGCTGCAGCACAAACATCAGCAAAAAAGAAAAATATCTTAGGTATTGGTATTATCGGTATTCTTGCCGGATTGGCGCCCGATTTAGATATTTTTATTCGCTCCACTACCGATCCAATTTTGTTTCTTGAATATCATCGACAGTTTAGCCATTCACTAATCTTTATTCCTGTTGGTGCTTTGCTGGTTGCAGTGCCAATTTTTTATTTGATTAAAAAATCTATGAGTTTTAGGACTGTCTACTTGGCAAGTTTCTTAGGGTATGCAACTCACGGCTTAATTGACGCAGGCACATCTTATGGAACTATGCTTTTCTGGCCTTTTTCTGATGTAAGGGTCTCTTGGAGCAATATTTCGATTATTGATCCACTGTTTACAATACCTATCTTAATTTTGGTAGTAATTGCTATGTCTAAAAGACAAAAAATCTTTAGCTTTCTTGCGGTTGGTTGGATTTTTTTCTATTTCTCTTTGGGTTTTATTCAATACGAAAGAACTTATTCTGCTGCAGCAGAACTTGCGCAATCACGAGGACATAATCCTGAGCGTCTAACACTGAAACCATCCTTTGGTAATTTAATTTTATGGAAATCTATCTATCAAAATGAAAACAAATTTTATGTTGATGCTATACGTACAGTTCAATCTACAACAATTTGCCCTGGAGAAAGTATTGAAGAGTTTAATTATGAAAAACACTTACCAGATCTCAAGAAAGATACTCAGCAGGCCGTAGATATAGAAAGATTCAGATGGTTTGCTCAAGACTATTTAGGTTTTGTGGATGATAATAATCTCATTGTTGACATTCGTTATTCAAATATCCCTAATCAAGTTAAACCAATGTGGGGCTTAGCTATTGATCAAGAATTAGAGTCAACTAAACATGTTGCATGGTGGACAAATAGGACTGCTGACCAAAATCAACTTAATGTTTTTAAAGAAATGTTAATTGGCGGCAGCTGTAACGGAGAGAAGAAATAAAAAATTTATCAAATGCTACTGAAATCTTTGGCAAATGGGCTGAGCAGGGCAAAGACGTCGGCATGGAAAAAGGACATGCAATTTCAGTAGGTGACATGCTAGATTTCGCTTTAAAAGAAAGGGTAGATAAAGGCAAAAAATTTAGTTTTCTAGACGTTGGTTGTGGTAATGGTTGGGTAGTAAGAAAAGTTCTACAAAACACTTTCTGCAATAGAGCTGTAGGTATTGATGGAGCTAAACAGATGATTATTAACGCAGAATCAAATGGAGATAATGGTCACTACGTTCTAGCAAATCTTAATTCCTATGAATCCGAGGAAACGTTCGATTTAATTCATTCAATGGAAGTTATGTATTATCTTGAGAATCCCGCTGAAACCATTAAGAAAATTAGTGAAAGTTGGTTAAAGCCTAGTGGCAGATTAATAGTTGGAATAGATCACTACTATGAAAATAAAGCATCCCATTCTTGGCAAGAAAAAGTTGGTACTCCGATGTTAATGTTGAAAGAAAAAGAGTGGTTGAAAATTTTTAAAGATGCTAGATTGGATGATGTAGAGTATTGGCGCTCAAATGAATCAGATAATTGGGCCGGCACTTTAGTTTTAACTGGCAAGAAAAAGTTGAATTAGGCTACTCTGATTTTTTAGACAATATTAATAAGCCGGCCATTATGCCTAAATTTTTGACAAAATTTTGAGTCTCGTGTGCCTGATCTGGATCTCCACTCATATTCCAAAAATCATGGATATAAAAATTTATCAATAAGGTAGCTATAACTAAAACAATTGACCCTGTATGTACAAATTTCCCAAACATTAGCATCAGCCCAAAAAAAATTTGAACGGCAGCCATTAAGCTTAATGAAAATGAAGGGAAGGGTATTTCTCTTTCTATAACTACTTCAAGGTTCTCTTGAAACAAAAATACTTTAGCAAGACCTGGCAGTAAAAAATATAAACCTAACAAGAATCTGCCTAATGGATACAGATACTTGTCAGATATATATTCTGTCATTAATCACTTGGAGCTGATACCTTTGGCCAAGTCATAGGCATCTGCTGTTGTGGATTAAAGAGTCTTTTAGGGCCTACTGCAGGATATGCATTATTTGCACTTTCTATCTCTGCTTTTGTTAAAAATTCACTTTCAGTTAATTTGAAGACATCTAGACCTCTAACTATTTCAGTGCCATAAATTGTTCCTTCATAGAAATAAACAGACCAAAACCCTCCAGTTCCAAGACTATTTTCAGAAATAGGTCCACGGTCAAAGTAGCCAATTTCAATAGGATTATCTGAATCAGTAAAATCCATGATGGATATACCACCCTGATACCAGGCTTGTACAAAAATATCTCGATCTTTAACTGGGATTATTGAACCATTGTGCGCAACACAGTTCTCTGTTTCAGTTTGAGGTGCGGGCATTTTATAATGACTTTTGAAAACTAATTTATTATCTTCAATGTCATATATTGCATTTGCGCCCCAATTGAGTGGATCCCAAGCTCTACATCTCGGTCTTCCACCACCTCCCCATTCATCAGTAAAGACAACTTTTGTACCATCATTATTAAATGTGGCTGAATGCCAGTATGCAAAACCTTCATCTGTTACTACATCAATCCTTTTTGGATTGTAAGGATCTGATATATCAAACAAAATACCATTTCCAGAACAAGCCCCAGCAGCTATATTCGCTGCAGGATAAACTGTTATATCGTGACATTCATCCGTTCTGGAAGTTCTTTGAGTTTGGTCACCATGATCTCCACCTCGCCATAGACCTGCTAGAACACCGGTTTCTTCGTCTGCAAATACTGCAGGGCTTTTTACTATTTTAGCTGCTGATGGATTATCGATTGGTATTTCAATTACATCAATCCTAAAAAGAGCGGTTCTATTGTCACCTGGACTATCATAACAGCCTGCTAATTCTTCTTCATCACGGATACTTGATGTACCTGAGTTATAAACAACAATTTTGCCGTTTGCGTCAGGTCCAGAAACTACAGAGTGTGTATGCGAACCCCTGCATGTTTGTACGGCACCAACTTGAATTGGCATAGTCAGATCAGATATATCAAATATTCTTATGCCCCTAAATCTTTCTGGTGTTGGTTCTGAACCAGCCCCCTGTAAGCCACAATCCAGTCTACCTCTAGTATCTTGAACTGACATTATGAGAAGGTTCTCAACAATTGAAACATCCCCTTGCCCGCCAGGACAAATAACAGAAGATACCAAGCTAGGAATACCATCTTCCGCAAGTTCATATATATTGAAACCATGATAACTACCAGCAACCATTACGTTGTCTCTAAATGCCATATCTGTGTTTGAAAAACTTAACATTGGAGATCTTCCTTCTGATGATGCTTCTTCAATTGATTTCACTTCTTCCTCATTGCTCGGATCTTTAGCTTTTTTCATAGCTGGATTCTTCGGATCAAAAAAGCCTACAGGTTTTCTTAAAGAGGCGACTAACTCCATATTGCTGATAGCTTCCTCCGCAGTGAATAAACCAGCCATTAACCCAGCGCGTGGATCATCTGATAGATTGATTAATATTCCATTCATTCTCTCGATTTCTATTGCTTGATCATTGACTAGATCAGAAACAAATTCACTAATTAATTGATCGTACCGTGAACCAGGTTGTTTTTTTAGCATATCTACCATTTCGATCGCACCATCATGGTGAGCAATCATTAATTGTAGAAATAACCTATCAAAATCAATTGATTTTGAATTTTCAAGATTTTTTAATTGAAGTGGAGACGCCATCCCAGCCATTTTATGCATTCCCATATCCTTCATTTCGTATTTTGTGCTTTCTTCACGATCTTTTAGCCAAGAGGTCATAAATTCAATTTCGTCTTCCTGAGAGCCTTCAATACGTCCCGCCAAATCTAATATTGCTTTAGAGTTTGTTCTTTGTTTTGCAAGTTTTGACATTGTCAGAGCTTGCTCATGGTGGACAATCATACCTTGCATGAAATAGACATCAGCCGTTGTGTAAGAGCTATTTGCTATATCTGTTGCCATCTCTGCCGTAATTGCTTTAGTATCTTGTCCTGGTGCTCCAGGCTGCAAAATTGGTGAATCGTTTTCTGCAAAAGCAGAAAAGGAAACTATTAAAAGGTTTATTAAAGTAAAGATTTTAATTTTATTCATAGTTGGGTATCCTTAAAAATAAGTACAAGACGTTTATAGTTTTTATATACTTATACTATGAAAAAATACAAGAACCTTAAAGAGTTTTATCCATATTACCTGACAGAACATGCTGGAAAGCAAACAAAACTGTTTCACTTTATTGGTACTGCTCTATCTATTTTTTTTCTTGCTAGATTTTTAATTACTCTTGATCCTATGAATGTAATTTTTGCTTTACTCTCAGGTTATGGTTTTGCCTGGGTTAGTCATTTTTTTATTGAAAAAAATAAACCAGCTACNTTTACTTATCCATTTTTTAGTCTTTTAAGTGATTACATTATGTTCTGGGAAATACTCAGAGGAAAACACAAAATCTTCTAAGAGAACTCCAGATCAATATCTATAATTACTGGACAATGATCAGATGGTTTTTCCATTGCACGTATCTCATGATCTATTTCAGATGATAGATATTTGTTATGCAAATCCTTGGATAATAGAAAATGATCAATTCGTAAGCCTCTTTTTGGATCTTGATCAAAACCTCTTGAACGATAGTCAAACCAAGAGCATTTAGTAGAATCTGGATTTCTGTCTCTCCAAATATCCTTCAAATCAAGATCAATTAATTTTTGATACCATTCGAGTTCTTCTGGTAAAAAAGCAGTATGGCCCTCTCTTAACCATCTTTTTATTCCATCTTCATTCATTCCAATATCATTTCTATTAGGTGCAATATTGAAATCTCCAGTTAGGACTATTGAAGTGCTTAAATTGCTTATGTGGTTAGTAATTCTCTTGTAATATCTATCTTTATAGGGAAACTTATCGGGATGCTTTCTGTTTTCTCCTTGCGGAAAATATGAGTTACATATTGAAACTAAACCATGGTTTGTTGAATAATCGCACTGAATAAATCTTTTCTGATTTTCATCTTCACCACCATCTAAGCCTTTAATTGTATTTACGGGAGCCTCTTTAGAAAAGATAGCTACACCATGAAAGCCTTTTTGCCCATAATTGTAATACTGGAATCCTAAATCTTCAGGTATGTTAGGTGGAAAGTCTTCATCGCTAACTTTTATTTCTTGTAGAGCTATTATATCTGGGTCATATTTTTTTTTGAGAGCCTCTAATTGGTGGGGCCTGGCTCTTAATCCATTAATATTGAAACTAATTATTCTAATCATGACTCAAGTTCTATTAATTCAACTAATACTTTCAGGGATTGGTCTATTTCAGCATCCATGATAAATTCGTCTTCAATCACATAATTCTCATATTCACTGAAATTTATAAATTCTTTTTTCCCAGACAGATTTCTCCCAAAGTTCACTAACTCAAGAGTACTATTTTGATCTGATTGCTTGATTAACTTTCTCTCGTCAAGGTTAAGACTTAAGAATAGGTTTGACTCTCTATGTTTTTTAATTTCGTTAATTTTATTGAAATAATCTGAAGCACTTATTCTTTCCTGGAATGAATTCTGTAGCAATTCTGAGTCAAAATTTTCAAAAGATATAAAGTAAGCATCGTCTATATTGTCCGGCTTGATTGCATTTTCGTACTCGCCTTCACCTAGGATCTCATCATTCAGTAATGACGGTATTACCAAATTAGGTTCAACTCCAGATAATTGTGTTGGTAAACCTGTGATCCTGTAATAAAGTGAATCAGTAAATTTTATTTGGCCATTATTAGTTGATTTGAATCTTTGAACACTTCCTTTTCCAAAGGTTGTTTGACCAATAATAATTCCACGGTTGTAATCTTGCATTGCCCCAGCAAAGATTTCAGAAGCAGATGCAGAGTATTTATTTACTAGAACTATAAGTGGCTTTTCCCATACTTTTGTTGATCGCCAAGAATGTAATATCTCAACTTCTTTTGAAGGGTTTTTTACTTGAACTGTAGGGCCATAATTTATAAATAGTCTTGTGAGAGAATCAGCTTCATGAAGATATCCTCCACCATTATTTCTTAAGTCAAGAACAATTCCTTCAATATCCTGATAATTGAATTCTCTTAAAAGTTTTTGAATATCTGATGTTGCAGTTTTGCAAACATATAAATTTCTCCTCAAGCAATCATAGTCGCTGTAAAATGAAGGCAATTTTATATAACCCACTTTTCTTTCATTAAATTCAATGATTTCAGATGATGCATCACTGTTTTCAAGGGTAACTGTGCCTCTTATAAGGTTGACTATTTCTTTTCCCTGATCGTTTTCTATTTCCAACCTAACAGTAGTACCTTCATCCCCCCTAATTAATTCAACGATATCATCAAGACGCCACCCTATAACATTTCTAAGTCTACCTCTTTCGCCTTGTCCAACTTTGATAATCTTATCGCCGACATTTATTTTTTTTGATTGTATTGCTGGCCCACCAGGCATGAGTTCTTGAATTTTAGCTTTTTCTTCTTCGTAGCTTAGTATCGCTCCAATGCCCTCAAAAGAGAGATTCATCCTTAAATTCCAGTTTTCGAGATCTCTTTCCGAAAAATAAGACGCATGAGGATCCAGCATTGATAGAAAATTATTTGCAAGGATCCCGAACCTATCTGATTCTCTAATTTTTGAAATCGAAGACAAACGGTTTGTATAGGTCTTTTTTAATTCACTTTTTGCTTCAAAATTATTTTTATTCTCAAGGAGTAAATTGATTAACTCATTTTTAACTATTTTTCTTTGATAGTCCTGTTTCTCTTGTCTATTCTGAAAAAAACTATCTCTAGGTTTAAGGTTAATTTGCTCATTTTTATTGTAGTTGAATTCAAAATCATTTAAGTACTGTCTTCTTGTCTTAAGAGATTCTTCATACCTTTGATAGTAAAGGTCAACCACTTCTTTTAGTTGCTGATAGTTTGATTTAATCTTATTGTTAGAGTCTTCTCTAAATTTATTTAAATCTTCTTGTAAAAACGTATTTTTTTGCTTATCTAATTTCGTAATAAATTGTTCAAGAAAAGTATCTTTCTCGATATCTTTGCGATCAAAATTTAGAATCGATGATTTTTCAAATTCAGATACTATTGAATTGAATTCAGCCTCGTAATTTATTTGTTCTTCTTGCTCAAATGAACAACTAAATAAAAATAATGCAAAAATTAAACTAAAAAACGGTTTCAATGCCATATTTTTCTTTCTCTCTTTCTATTATCTGATCTTTCTCTTCCCAAATTTCTTCTAAAAATGCTTTTAATTTATCTCTCATTTCCTGATTGTCGGTATAATCAACACCCCTAAGTTCTACAGGTATTTTGTAAGTATTGATAGTTACGCTTGCCTCACGCATATCCCCACATAAAAAGTTCCAAAATTCTCTTTTATTAGATTTATAGACAAGTGTTACATCCGTTAAGTGATCAATATAAGGCATTACTTCCAAGGTATATCCCATCCCACCAATTTTTGGGGGCATTAAATTTTTAAATTTACTTTTAGAGGCATCATATTTATCTTTATCTATTCGTGTCCCTTCTATGAAGCCTGCTACATTAGTCGGCATAAGCTCATACATTTTGCAAGACCTTCTGGTAGCATTTTTGTCGGTTTCAATCAGCTTTGGGTTAGCCATTATTTCTGCTTTAGTTCGTCGTACTACAAATGGCATTGCTAAGGCTATGTAAGCTGCCCATGTAAGTGGCAACCACCAAAGTTGTGATTTCATGAAAATTCTAGGAACACTTTGCTTATAATTAGTGAAATATAAAAAAACAAAAATATCTGCCCAGCTTAAATGATTTATCGTTGTAAACTGCCAAATATCTTTTTTTAATTTCTCATCTCCTTCAACTACATAATCTACGTTATGCATAAGGTCTTGAATTCTACTATTAAAGTATAAATAAAGAGCTCCAATTTCTTCATTCACCTTTAAAACCCCTCTTTGCAAAGGTGGTATTGGCAAAAATCGCAAAAGACCAATTGGTATCGTGGTACAAATTACAAATATTGCATTCATTAAAACTAGTAGAAAAGTGATAATTCCTCTTAAAAATCTAATCATTTAATTTTTTGCCAAACCTCTTCAAGCTGAGCAACATTCATACCATCTAACTTCAAATCATTATGTTCAGCATATTTTTCCATTGCTTTAAACCTTTGTTCAAACTTTAAATTTGATCTTCTCATTATATCTTCTGAATCCAAATCATAATGCCTAGTTAGATTAACAATTGTAAATAAAATATCACCAACTTCTTCTGCAATCTTATCTTTGTCATTGTTTGCGTGTTCTATTTTTAATTCATCAAGTTCTTCTTCAATCTTATTTATAACTTTATTAGCATCTTTCCAGTCAAAACCAATTCTTGCTGCTCTTTTTTGTAATTTTTTTGCTCTAATTAAGCTGGGCAAATTTTTGGGTACATCATCCATTAACGAATCTAGTTTCTGAGCTTTTCTCTCTTCTGCTTTGATATCCTCCCAAATCGACAGGCTTTCTTTCGGTGAAATTGCTTGCTCATTTGCAAAAACATGAGGATGTCTTCTAACAAGTTTTTCATTTAGCCCACTAATAACCTCTTTTAAATCAAATATTCCTTTTTCATTGGCCATTTCTGCGTGAAAAATAACTTGAAATAACAAATCACCAAGCTCTGACTTTAGTGCTTTGAAATCTTCTCTGTCAATGGCATCAGCTACCTCATATGCTTCTTCAATTGCACAACTAGCAATAGATTTAAAAGTTTGTTCTCTATCCCATGCACACCCAGTATCAGGATTTCGTAAGCTCCTAAAAGTTGCTATTAAATCTTCTAACTCTTTATTTAATTTGCTCATAAATATTTTCTAAACAATCATTAATCACTATATCAGCATAGTTATCCATTGGTGTAGGGTCTTTATTTAAAATAATTATTTTCGCACCATTATTCTTTGCAATTCTTACAAAGTTATTTGCTGGTGATACTTTTAAAGAACTGCCTAAAACGATAAAAAATTGGCAATTTATACTAGCTTTTTCTGCTTTTTGTAATGTTTTAGAAATTAATGCTTGTCCAAACGATATAGTCGATACTTTTACAAAACCCTCTCGACATTCAGAACAAAGACAGTCTGTATCTAACTCTAAATTACCAAAGTATTCTAAAGTATCATATTTCGCTCCACAGTTAAGACATTTGGCTTTGAAAATACTGCCATGCAATTCGATAATATTTTTTTCTTTAGCTTCATCTCGATGCAGTCCATCAATATTTTGAGTAATATGAAAATTACTTATTCCTCTTTGAATGACTTTATTTACTAAATTATGCATTTTTGTGGGTTTAATATTTTCAAGTTTTTTATGAATGGCAATGTTGTTTTGCCATGATTTCATACGATATTTCTTCGAAGAGAGAAAATCTCTGAAATGCACTGGAGAATTGCTTTTCCAAAAACCATTTTCGTCGCTCCTAAAGTCGGGAAGACCAGCAGAAGTGCTTAAACCAGCACCAGAAAGAAATGTAATTTCATCTTTTTCTTCAAGGATTTGCTTTAAAGCTTTAAAATAAGTGTCCAATGTTTAATTATAAAAAAATTCTTGTCGTGGTATTTGATAAAAATAAATCAAATAAGGCACTTAAAGAAGTACAACAAATTTTAGCTGATAATGCTTGTGAACACGAAGTATTTCTCGAGGAGAAGGAAGCTTCGGGATACAAGGAGTGTGATCTAGTTTTAGTAATTGGTGGTGATGGATCGATGCTTTCAGCAGCCAAGCTTTTTTCACACCTTAATTGTCCATTCTTGGGCGTAAATTTAGGAAAGGTAGGTTTTATGGCTGACCTTGATTCAGAAAATTTAANCACTGAACTGCCTGANGTCCTNAGTGGCAAAAATTTNCTTGANGAAAAAGAGACACTTTCTTGCATNTACAATGGNGAAGAATATACCGCCTTCAACGANATAGTTCTTCATACACAGAAAAGTTACAAGTTGATGCANTTTGAATTAAAAATAGAAGATAACTTAATTTANAGAAAAAGAGCTGANGGTTTAATCATATCTACATCCAACGGCTCAACGGCTTATTCTCTATCAGCNGGNGGACCAATTCTTTCACCTGAAGTAAAAGGCCTNGTNATTACTTCACTNAACCCTTTATCNTTATCAGCAAGGCCNTTAATNGTGCCGAGTGATTCTAAGATTGAAGTCAACTTGATTAAAACTCCATCTGATTTAAATAGCTTTATNATCATTGATGGTAANCAAGAGGTTAAGATCGAAGATAAAAAAGACTTTAAAGTTACTAAAAGTGAAAAAAGTTTTAAGTTACTGCACCCTGTAGGACATGATTTTTTCAAAACTTGCAGAGATAAGCTACATTGGAGTTTATCTAAAGATGAAAATAGCTCAAATTAAGCAACTTCTGTATAATTCACCCAGATGAAAATAAAGAAAGCAGTTTTTCCAGTAGCCGGTTTTGGTACCAGGTTTTTACCAGCAACCAAATCAACCCCAAAAGAAATGTTGCCTGTTGTTGATAAGCCACTNATCCAATATGCNGTAGAAGAAGCAAGCAAGATAGGAGTGGAAGAATTCATTTTTATAACCCATCACGCCAAAGGTTCAATTGATAAACATTTCCAAAATAATGAAGGCCTATTTAANATGTTAGNAGAGCAGGGTAAAGATGATTTAGCCNANTCAATTAAAGATATNGGNGGTTCAAACGCAAAATNTATCTCTGTCGATCAAGGCGANCCAAAGGGTCTTGGCCACGCAATTGGATGTGCTGAAAATTATATTGAAGAAAATGAATTTTTTGTTGTTCTTCTTGCTGATGATCTGATTTACACCAAAGAACTTAATGTGCTCGAACAAATGAAAGAGCAAGCTGAAAAATATGGAAAACAAGTTTTAGCTTTGGAGCAAATCCCAGAAGAAGATATATCAAAATTTGGTGTTGTTGATCCTAAATCGAGTGAGGGGAGTATTTCTCATCTTAAAGGTATAGTTGAAAAGCCAACAGCTCATGATGCACCCTCTAACTTAGCAGTCGTTGGTAGGTATTTATTCAATAAAAGCATTTTTTCTCACATTGATAACGATAATGCTGGGAAAAACGGTGAAATTCAAATTACAGACGCAATACTTAGTAATATAGATGATTTTATTGGTTACGAGTTTGAAGGTGACAGATTTGATTGTGGAAGTAAGTTTGGTTATCTGAAGGCAAATATAGCTCTAGGTTTAGCTAATGACGAATTATCTGTAAGACTAAAAAAATATATTGAGGAAATTAAAGATTTATAAATTAGCCAGAAAATTACTTTTTCTTCTCCCACCAGAACAATCTCAAAATATTTCCCACTTTTTTTTAAAGCTATTTTCAGGCNTATATAAAAGCAAGCAAACACATCTTTTTGTNAAGGGCTTGAGAGTTAAAAACAGATTGGGTTTGGCTGCTGGACTGGATAAAAACGCAAGACTAATCAACGAGTTTGATAATATCGGCTTTGGATTTGTTGAAGTTGGGACCNTAACTCCCAAAGCTCAATANGGAAATCCAAAACCNAGAATAAAAAGACTGATTTCTCACGAGTCTTTGCTTAATAGNCTCGGTTTTCCTAATGAAGGNGTCAGATCAATTAAATCCCGGCTTAAGAANGTAAGTGNTGATATATGTNTAGGNGTNAATATNGGTCCAAATAAAGATACTGNTCCTGAGGAAGTTATAAATGATTATTTACTTTGTTACGAAGAAGTTTTTGAATACGCNGATTTTGTCACAATAAATATTTCCTCACCAAATACACCNAATCTNCGCAGTCTTCATAACGCTGAAAACTTTAAAGCTGTGATCGATGCAATTCTAAGTGAAAGAAATAGGCATCAAAAAAAACCAAAAGTATTTATTAAGATCTCACCTGATGAGGAATCTAAAACTTATACAAATCTTATTGAAACCATAAATAACAGCGCAATTGACGGTGTAATAATTTCAAATACATCAAATAATCAGAACTTGAAAAAAAGTTTAAATGTTGCACATTTACCCGGAGGCATATCTGGCAAATCATTAAAAAATTCTTCTAATAAAATTCTCAAAGAAATTAAAACAATGATTAACAAAGAAAAAATTATTGTTGCAGTCGGCGGTATTTTTGATGTAGATTCTTATAACGAAAAATTTGAATTAGGTGCTGACCTTGTACAAATGTATACAGGTCTTATCTATGAAGGACCAAATTTAGTTAAAAGAATTGTAAAAAATGACAAGCAAATCTCTAGTAATAGTTGAGTCACCATCAAAAGCGAAAACTATTAGCAAATATTTAGGAAAAGACTTCGTAGTGAAGTCAAGTGTTGGTCATGTTAGAAGGTTGCCCAAGGGTAGTAAGGCTATCAATCTTGATGATTGGTCAATTTCTTATGAGATAGATCCAAAAAAAGAGAAAGTCGTCAAAGATCTAAAAAGTTCAGCTAAAGGAGTTGAAAATATATTCTTAGCAACTGACTTAGATAGAGAAGGCGAAGCAATCGCCTGGCATTTAAAAGAAATTCTTGGGAAAAAATTTAATTACAGCAGAGTGAGNTTTAATGAAATTACTAAAGGTGCAATTCAAGAAGCGTTTGAAAGTCCAGGTGATCTTGATGAGGGTCTGATTGACGCCCAAAAAACACGNAGGATATTAGATCGTATAGTTGGATATGATTTATCGAGTTTACTTTGGCAGAAAATTGGTAGTTACGGAAAATTATCAGCTGGAAGAGTTCAATCTGTAGCAGTGAGATTGGTTGTTGAGCGTGAAAAAGAAATTAAAGCTTTTTCACCACAAGAGTATTGGGAACTTGAAGTAAGTATTCGACATGATGAGAGAGATATTACTTTTAAACTTAATACCAAAAAATCTGGATTAGAAATAAACTCAAAAGAAGAAGCCGAAAAAATTGCTGCTGCATTTCAAGGCAATGAAATAGAAATTACAAGTAATGAAAAAACAAAACGCAAGATAGCAGTAAAGCCACCATTTATTACATCTACTCTTCAACAGACCTCTAGCTCGATGCTGGGTTTTAGTTTATCTAAGACAATGAAATTAGCACAAGATCTTTATACAGGTGGTTATATTTCATATATGAGAACGGACTCACCCAACATAAGCATGTTGGCTCAGAANAACTGTAAACAATATCTTCTAGATACATATGGAGAAGCTTATAGTGCACCGAAAAATTTCGCGGCAAAAGCTTCAAACTCTCAAGAGGCTCATGAGGCAATAAGGCCTACAGATGTTACTTTTAAAGCTGAAGAACTATCGCTTAGTCAAGATCATAAAAAACTTTATAACTTAATATGGTCTAGATTTGTTGCATCTCAAATGCCCCAACCAGAAATAATTGTGAACAGCATCAAAGCCAAGAAAGAAACTAATATGTTTGAAACATCAGTTAGTAGTATAAGCTTTGATGGTTTTTATAAGGTAATGCCACCTGGTAAAAATAGTGGGTATGTAGATTATGATTTAGAAAGTCTTTCAGTTGGTCTCATGAAAGAAGTAAATAAAGTTGAGAAATCGCAACATTTCACAAAACCTCCTTCAAGGTACTCTGAAGCAAGTTTAGTAAAAGAGCTTGAAAAAAGAGGTATTGGAAGACCATCGACTTATCAAGAGATTATTACAAATATTCAAGATAGAGGTTATGTTAAAAGTGAAAATAAAAGACTTTATGCTACTAAGATAGCAAATTTAATTTCNGACCGACTCATTAAGTCATTCAATAATATTATGGATTATGGTTTTACAGCCAACATGGAAAAAAGCCTAGATGATGTTGCAGAAGGTAAGGAAAGTTGGAAAAAACTGTTGGAAGACTTTTATGCTGAATTCGATAAAGCGAAAAAAGTTGCTGCAGAGGGAATGGAGCGAAATAAACCAATCCTCACTGAAGTAAAATGCGAGGAGTGCAATTCTGACAGAAAAATGCATTTGAGGACAAATCAAAACGGTCAGTTCCTTGGCTGTGAAGGCTACTTAGAAGAGGGTGANAAGCAATGNAAGAAGACTTATTCATTATTGTCAGACGAACTCTTTACAGACAACGACGATAAGGAAGCAGAGAGTATATTCAATAAAGCTAAGTGTGATCTTTGTGGCTCAAGCATGGATGGTTATATTATCGATGAAACGAAAAAATTATTAATTTGTGCAAATTCACCCATATGTTCTGGAACAAAATTCGAAATTGGAAACTTTATAAAGCCTAAAAATGGAGAAGAAGAACTAATAGATTGTCACAAATGTGATTCTAAGATGGAGCTTAAACTTGGAAGATTTGGTAAATATTTTAGTTGCCAATCAGAGTCTTGTACGGCCACGAGACAGTTGATGAAAAATGGAAAATTAAAACCAGTATTTATGGATCCAATTGAAATGTCAGATTTAAAATGTGAAAAATGTGATGATATATATCTCTTAAGAGATAGTCTAAAGGGACTCTTTCTAGCCGCGTCTCAATTTCCAAAAAACAGAGAGACCAGAGCACCATTAGTTAGTGAAATAAAATCAGTTCTCAGCAAGTTGCCAGAAAAACATCAAATCTTTGAAAATGCTCCAGAGCTAGACCCAGATGGCGATCATTTGGTTGTTCGTTTTAATAGAAAAGATGGGAGCCATACACTTTCTGCCGAAGCAAAAGGAAAGAAAAAGAAATTATTTTTCATTTATGAAGGTTCCGATTGGAAAGAAATGCAAAGAGATTAGTAAAAAGTCTTTAATATTTCTCAAAAGCACCTAATATAAAAATATGTCCAAGTATTTAGAATTAGTCGAAGTTTCCGAAGGTGTTGTCGTTTTAAGAAGATCTGATCAAAAAGATGCACCCCTTGTAAAAATTGAGTTTTCATCAGAAGTGAAAACATTACTTAATGGCATGGAGTTTGACGTTGCTAAAGAAATGATCA
>FUFK010039466.1_pt1 | contig 53878 bp, 63 predicted proteins | sample 1021851 | NCBI WGS metagenome assembly FUFK01 (sample SAMEA51879418, study PRJEB19060) | metagenome | reverse complement strand
TGAAGAAGGTATGAGAAATGGTGGTATTGCTAAATTGTACAAAGAAGGCGGTGAAGTTGGGGATGCAGGGCTAGCAAACATAGCTCAAAAAATGGCTTCTTATGGTAGGTACGGAGATACAATGTTAGCTCACATAAGCCCCGAAGAAGCTATGATGTTAAAGGCCATGGGCGGTTCAGGCACTACAAACCCTGTAACTGGTCTGCCTGAGTTTTTCTTCAAGAAATTATTTAGAAGTATAAAGAGTATAGTGAAGCCAATATTTAAGATTGGTAAGAAAGTAGCTCCATACGTACTACCACCGCATATAGGTATACCACTTGCAGCAGCAGATGCTGGATTTAAGGATGGTGAGTTTGACCTTGGAGATGCTCTAATGGCAGGTGCAAAAGTATATGCAGGACAAAAGTTTAGTGATGCTTTAGGTGGTACTGACAGTTTTGGTGATTACAGTCAGGCTATGCCAACAGTAGGCCCACCTACTCCAGCAGATCTTGCAGAGGGGTTTACAACCGCTACAAGAGATCCTTCAGCTATTGAATCTATAAAACAGTTTGGGTCTGCCGCCAAGGATGCGTTTACTGAAATACCTGAAATGTCTGATATAACTTCGGCATTAGGAACGGCTTATGATAGATCAATAGACGCTATTTCAGGAGCTGGAAGTAAGGTTTCACAAGCTTTAGGTGGAAATATTGAACCTTTAAAAGCAATGTACGGCCCAGCTAGTGGTGTTTTACTAACTGAAGGTTTAGACAGAGGTAAAACAGAAATGGAAGCCGCTAAGAAACAAAATCGTATGGCTATAGCAGCTATAGAAGATAGAAAGAAAAAGTATGCTGACCTTGCTAGAAGCCTATCTGGATATATGGGCACTGATTTTGCCGAGGGCGGAATTGCTAGGTTCTTAGATGGGGCGGGGGATGGTATGAGTGATTCTATTCGTGCTAATATAGAAGGAAGTCAGGAAGCACGTTTAGCCGATGGTGAATTTGTTGTGCCCGCAGATGTCGTATCAGACTTAGGCAACGGTTCCTCTAATGCAGGAGCTGAGAGATTATATTCTATGATGGACAGAATTAGACAAGCAAGACACGGCACTACAGAACAACCACCCGAAGTAAATGCAAACAAAATGTTACCTGTGTAAAGGATAGATTATGAGCAGCCAGAATCAAGTAGTTCAACAATTAGACACAACAATACCTACATCATTAGAACCGTTCTTTACAGGACAAGAAGGTGGCTTTGGAGGTATCATACCTGCAGGTGTAGGGCTTTTTGGTATTGGTGGTGATGACTCTGTAACATTCGATCAAAGATACTCTGAATCATTACCTTTAATGGGTGGTGCGGGTATAGCAGGAATGTCTGATAGCCAACGTCAACTAGGAACAGCGATATCAGGATTAAAAGCTCCAGGTGGTTTTCAGACAGGAGCTGAGTCTATAGACCAAGGTATAGCAGGATTATTAGCTAGCCCCGGCAGGTTTACTTCTGATGTTGCTCAGTCTTATATGTCTCCTTTTCAGCAAAATGTAACAGACATAGCAATTAGAAAAGCAATTGACAATGCAGAAAAAACACAGTTGCAACAAAACTTAGCTTCAGCTAGGCAAGGCACATACGGTGGATCAAGACAAGCTTTGTTACAAGGTGCTAGAGAAGCAGGCCTTAGACAAGAGTTAAGCGATCTTCAAACAAAAGGATTACAGGCTGCATATGAAAATGCTCAAAAAATGTTTGATGCTGACAGGACTGCAGGTATACGATCCGCATTAGGTTTAGGTACTCTGGGAGCCCAAGCTGGTGCATTAGGTGTACAAGATCAAGCTGCTGAACTAGATAGGCTTAAAACACTAGGTGCTTACGGTGATTTAGAAAGAGGTATCGACCAGCAAGTATTAGATGCAGAAAAAGATTTAGCTATGAAGAGAGACACGTTTGAAATAGACCAACTAGCTAACTTGGCTAACTTGTTACGAGGCGTTCCTCTTAAGAGTCAAACAACAACTACAACCCAACCTGCTCCAAGTATATCGGCATTACTAACTCAATTAGGTATAGGCGGATTAGGTTTAGCTCAGTTAATGGGAGGTAAGTAATAATGCAAGATCTAATTAACGATCAAGTAGGCGTTCTTGGTGCTTTAAAACATTTAAGAGAAGGTACTAACCCCGACTATAAAGGCACACTCCCTCCGCTAGACATGATAGCTAACAATTACAAAGATACTGAAATACAAATGATGGCTAGGGCAGGAGCTTTAGACCCGACCGTTGTAGGCCCTGCTATTAAAAGAAAAGAAACTTTAAATAATCAAAAGAAACAAGTTATGGCTGGTAATACTCCGCCTAGTGTTTTAAACAGAATAATGCAAAGAAATGCTATGGCAGAAACAGGTATTGCTAACGTAGCAGGTAATAATATAGCAAATCCTAAGCTTATGCGTAGCGGTGGTATAGTTGCGTTCAATCAAGGAGGGCAAACACCAGATCCTTATGCTAATTTATCAAATATGATGACAAAACTAAAACAAGTTCAAGCTGCAAATGTCACACCGCCTACATTTAGTGGTCCAAAAGCAGGAGACTTTAACATAGGCAGAGGCTTACTAGCTATGGCTCAAGGTATGGACCCAAGTAAAGGTTTTGTAGGAGCACTTAGTGGAGGTATTGGGACAGGTATAGAAGGCTTATTAAAGTCTGGTGAAGAAGCTGCTGCAAGAAGACAACAAGAAGAGTTAGCTAAATTTACCGCAGACAGTGCGTTGTTTGATACAACAATTAAAAACTTAAATGAGCTTAGCAAAATACAAGAAACAGCAAAAGAGGCCAGAAAAACGCAAGATGCAAAATTTACCCTTGATGAAAAGATGTTAAAAACAAAATTTGGCTTTGATGACAAACTGTTAGATAAAAAGATAGCTGGTGATCTTAACAAAGCAAAAATGGTACAAAAGAGTCAAGAGTTCATGAAAGATCTTGAAGTTAAAGGGGCTAAAGATGTAGCTGAAATAAAAGCTAACGCACCGAAAGAGTTGCAACAAATAGCTCAAGTTATAGCGGATGCAGAGGGCAAACCTTTAAACGAAACACACCTTAGAAAGGCTGGTAACATAACAGGTAAAGATCAGAGTGTAAGAGCGGCTATGGTTACTTTAGGTAAAGAAATAGCTAAGAGCACTCTGACTAGTATAGAAAATGAGTATGCGATAGGAGGTGTAAGTAGAGATTTACGACAAGCTAGTGAAAATCCAAATATGTTATCTTCTAAAGCTAAAAGAAGGTTAGATCAATTAATAGACAAACACAATGAGCGTAACAAAGATGTCGAAGGCTTTACTCCGTTAAGTAAAGATGTTACAGGCTATAGAAAATTTTATGATGAGGTAGTGCTAAATAGAATGGAGACAAGGTATGAAGATGGAGTACGAGCGTTTGGTTTAACCCGTGAAACTTTATCGGGTATTTATCAAGATGCGGCTGCAGGTGCTAGTGGAACAGATCCTCTAAATTTAAGAAAATAATAATGTCTAAACTTTCAGATTTTAGAGAATCCTATCCACAGTATGATGATTTATCAGACTCTGAATTATTAGACGGTCTTTACAATAAGTACTATAAGGATTTAGATAAAAACGAGTTCTTGAGGTTAATGTCAGAAGAACCTGTTCCTGAAGTAACGGAGCCGAAACAACCCATACTAGCTGAAGGTATGATACCTGCTATAGATGCTCCAGAGACTGTACTAGCTGTTCCAAAAGAAGAAGAGCCTGAAACACTTGATCCTAGAGAAATAGGTGCTAAATTCTCTACAGCTCTTGACTACGATTTACCAAAACAGCCTTTAGAGGAACCGCCTGCTGTTAGTTTAGGCAACATACCTCCAGAAGAAACTACAGTTCCTGAACCTGCAGAAAAACCTCAACAACCAAAAGAAGAAGAAGAAGAGACTAGCTTAGTAGATAGAGCTGTTGATTCTTTAAATGACGCTGTATATAGTGGGTTTTCAACGGCTAGAGAGCTTAGCCCAACTTTAAAAGCTTTGTTTCCTAATGAATCAGATAAAGATGCTCAAGTAAAAGCAGCATTGGGTGCTGTGGGGTTTACAAAATTTGCTGCTGATGTTTTTGGTGTAGATAACCCATTGTCTAAAACTTTGATGGGCGTAGAGGAAGAGCTAAACAGTTTACTATCTGCAACTCAAAATAAAAAAGATGAAGAAATAGCTAGAACATTTGAAGAGTTAAAAGGTAAGGGAGCATTAGATCAAGTTCTTGGTGCTTTAAATGCACTAGCTGTAGATCCAAAAGGTTTGTTAGCTCAAGGTGCAGGATCAGTTATTCCTATGCTAGCTACCGCAGCTTTAGGTGTTAAAGCAGGAATACCCACCGCAGTTACTGTTACTGGATTAGGTCTTGCATCTGGTGTAGGTGGTTTAAAACGTGGGATATTTGAAGGAGTTAGAGGTGAGTTATTAAAAAATGGTATAGACGAAGATATTGCTACTAAAAGAGCGTTAATGGCTTCAGAATATTCCAGAGAGAATCTAGCATCTATGATAGCAGCAGGTGGACTAGGTATACTTGCAGCCAGACTTGGGATAGAAGCCCCTGTTTTGCGATCTATTTTAGGTAAAGCGGTAGCAGGTTCAGTAGGTAGAAAAGTAATGGCTACTGCAGCAGCCGAAGGAGGCACAGAGGCTCTCCAAGCAGGACAACAACGCTTAGGTGTTAACTTAGCGTTGCAAGATGAAGGATATAATGTTCCTACTTTTCAAGGTGTGGTAGGTGATTCAACATTAGAGGGAGTGTTAGGCACTGTTATTGGTGCAGGAGGGCAAGTGCTAGTTGATGGTTATAGCGGCACACCAACTTCTACTAGAGAAGATAGAAAAGCTAGAGCAGAAAATATTGTAATAGATGTTGAAGCTAGAGAAAAGGAGGTGACAGATGCACCTACAACTACACAAGAACTTATTGAAACTGACAGAGATAGATCTCAACCTAGCCTTCCTATATCTGGAAGACCAGAAGATGACATCGGAGATGCTACCAAAGGCCCTACAGGACCTGAGCCAACAGGATTGGGACCTGATAGCGATGCTACTAGTGAACCTCCAACAGGAGAAAGAAGAAGCGACACTCCAGTAAAAAGATTAACACATTCTTTATTTAAAGATGAAAGAGAAACACAAGATTTTGAAAAAGCTAACCAATTAACAACTTACGACTTAGAATCTAAATTGTTATTAGATGACAACGGATACAATGTTTTAAAAAGTCCTCAATATAACATTGACCAAATATTTGACTCTTCAGAAGTTGAAAAAATTAATAGCGAAATTACTAAAAAGCATAGTGCTATAACAAGACTAGGCGATGAAGAAATTGACTACAATGATCGTGATTTTAGGGCTATAGATTTTGGAGTAAGGGTAGGTAAATCTGGGGATTTAAATGCGGAAATACCTGCTAGAGCTGCAGAAATAAAAAGACTTTTTTCTACTAGAGATGATACCGCACATTCTACTATACAAATGGCAACTAGAGCAGGAAATATACCTGAATTTATTAGAAATGAAGAGCTACTAGAATATCTACCTAAAACTATAAAAGCGTATGGAGATGGAATTTCTCTCCTTAAAGATTTAGCTAATAGCTTAGTTCATACTGAACCTTCAGGACCCTTTAATGACGATGCTTTATTTGTTGACAAAATATTTGCATATCACGATTTAAAAAATACTTTATTTACAGCTTTAGAAAACATAGAATATGCTCATTCTGTATCTTTAGGTAGTGATTTAGACTTTAATTTAAAAACCAAATCATTTGACAAAGATCAGTTTGAGTCATCATCTGAAGATGCTCGGTCTCCTATGGAAATTAATATGGACGAGTTAGCTAACATATTGGGTGGGTTAGCTACAGACCGTGGCCAAATTTTAGAAAGCATGAACGATGCGGCTAACCTATTAAAAGCAACGCAAAAAGAGTATCCAGAAACTAAAACCGTAGATAAGATGGTGGATAAAGGCTTAGCTACAAGTTTAAGTATTGGAGATAAAGTAAAAGCCCAAGTAAATTTAGATGGGCCTCCAAGCCCTGGAGTAATAACAGGTGAAAACGATTTTGAATACATTGTAAAGTTAGAGGATGGTAGAGAATTACCTTTTCCAAAACAAACTGTAAATTTATTCCAAAAAAGAGAAAAGACAGATGAGTATATAGATCCTGAAAAAGATTTAAAACAAGGTGAATCTAAAATAGATCTTAAAGGTAATCCTGATCTAGATATGTTAAAGCGTAAATTTGCTGACCAATATGCAGGTAAATTAGCTGAAACAGTTGCAAAAGAAACTTTTCAAAATTCTTTAGACGCTATAAAAGCAGCTTTAAATGTAGGTTTAATAGAAAAAGGTAAATACACTATTACTTTTAATAGCCAAGAACAGTCAATAACTGTAGAAGACAACGGCATAGGAATGTCTACACTAACATTAAATAATGCGTTCCTTGGTATGTATAGATCTGAAAAACCAGGGGTTGTTAATTCAAGTGGAGGTTATGGTGCTGCAAAAGGAGCTATTTTAGGGTTTGCTAATAAGTTAGATTTAGTTACTACAAGTGTAACTGAGTATGATCCTAACGATAAAAATAAACTAATAATTAGAAAAAACCCTACTCGTACATATATAAAAAATGCTGATCCAGAAGGAGGTAATTTTTTGTTTGGCGGTAGTATAGGGGGTCAAGTTAATACGTATGGCCCTAGAACTAATAATATTGATGAGGAAACAGGCAAAAAAATACCATCTGAAGGAGGCACTAGATTTACTTTAACTTACCCTAAAGAAGGTATTGTATTTGAAACTGCAAACTTAGATGAAAATGGCGAACCTATACCCGTTCCTATTTTAGAGGACATTGATTCTTACAATTTTAGTAAGCACTCAAATGCAAAAGATATACCTGCAACTTTACAACAAGTATTATTAGGTAATGTAGAAATACGTTATATAGGCATTGATGAAGATGGTAAGGTTGTAAAAGATGAGATACTAGATCAAGGGGCTAATTTTGATATGACACCCTATAGAACTTTTCCTGAAACAGGTAAAAAGTTTTTTACTGTAACTTTTGGTGAAGGGACAGATCAAGGGAAATGGGCTTCAGCAGATATATACATAGGTGAAACACCTAAAATACTAAATCCAGGACAAGAAAACCAAAAAATAGAGTCTCAACATCACATACTGTCAAACGGTGTATTTCAATTTAGTCATGAGTTTAAGGCTATGGGCGGGGAAGAGAGGTTTATGTTTGACGTAATTGTAGACTTTCATCCTGATAATAAACCAATGGAAATAGGCAAAGTATACCCATTTGCAGAAAACAGACAAGGTTTTTCTACTGGTCAAGGAAATACATTTGACGTAAGAGATAGTATTAAACAGATAGATAAAATTATAGAAGATTTTCATGTTCGAGTTATAAAAGCAATACGTCTTGAAGAGTTTAAAAATACTGTAGTATTAGATTTTAATGTAGTAGAAGACCCTGAAATAAAAGGGCCCAAATCACAACTCAAGCCTCCTGAAAAAGAAATTATTGAAGGTGGTGTAAAAGTTAAGTCTACTGACATAGAAGATGTAGTTTCTAATATAGCTAATCCTGGTGTTGATATAGAGGTCGTAGAATTTAAACCTGGATCTAAGCCTCAAAAAGAAAATGTCATAACTACAGTACCAACCGAAACGGGTGATCTAATTGTAACTGGCCCTTTCCCCATAGGGGAAAATTTAAGCCTTAATTCAGAACAAATAAGGACTAAATCTGGGAAAGTTATTTATGACGTAAATAAAGTTAAAACTGCTGTGAAGTCAGATTATGAAGGAGGTATAGCTGATCTTAAGATGGATATGAGTGCTTTCCACTATAGCAGACCTATATTACAGAATAGAACTAATTTAAACCCAACTAAAGAGCAAGACAATTTCCTTCAAGAATTTTCTGCGTTTGTTGTTAGCTTTCGTGATTATATAAGAAATAAAGCCGATACTTTTGACATAATGACAGCTCAGGGTGAAACAGACCCCGAATTTCAAACAGTGCCTAGAGTATCAGGCAGTAGGGGTAAGCTTTTTGGGGGTGTAAATCTTAGTTTTAAACAAGAATTAAGTCTTGATTTGCCAAAAGAAGAAATTATATATGCGGGTGTTGCTATTGATAGAGGTTTCTCAGGAGTATTTGTACAGTTTCCATACAAAGCTTTTTTTGTAAATCCTTTAGCTTTACCTGCTCCAGAGATAATAGGAGAGTTTGAAGTAGGAGGTATTGTTGCTTCGTTAATGGATACATTAATACACGAAGTTTCTCACATAGTACAAAGAAGTCATAGTGGTCATTTTGCTAACGAGTCTGCAAATATACTTGTTCATATGATGAAAGAAAGCGACTACTCTAAATATTCAAACAATTTAAGAAATTTAGTAATTAAACATAGAAAAGCTTATAAGGAGTTATTAGATGAATATACAGCAGGCGAAACAGTTAACGGCCAGAGAAGGTTTAAAATCAGGAATATCAAGGGGTCTCTTGCTGACACTAAAGGGGCTCAAACCACCGTCAAAGGTCCCCGTAGCCAAAGCGATTCTAAGAAACAGGATTCTGTCGGCACAGGCAAGAAACGACCAATCAGCGGTAAGAAGCCTAAGACCGTTTCTAAAGATGGCGGAAAAAGTGAAAAGCCCGGAGGAGCTAACGACCCTGCTGCAAGCGAACGTAAAAGAAGAGCTGCAAGGATAAGAGCTAAAAGAATAAAAATACAAAAACTATTTGACAGGATAGATGATGTCAATACTTTATTTAACTCTATAGGGTCAAACAATAAGCCCACAAGCACGAACATAATAAACGATTTAAAAATTTTCTTTAAGGACCCTAGAGCTGCAGGCCCTGAATTAGAGTCAAAAATATTTAGTGTGCTAACCCCTAGAATGTTATTAGAGCTACTACCTAAAACATTAATAGGAGATCAAAAAACTCCGCAACAGTTAGCGTTTTTACGTAATGCAATTGAATTAGCTACTAACACTATACCTGGTATGCGTTTAGATATATTAAGATCTGCTAAACCTGTGGTTGATATGTTATTAAACATAACAAGAAAGTATGGCTCAGAAGAATTAAGAAAATTAGGTGAAGTTATAGTAAAGTCAACATCTTCTAATATAAACCCATCTACAGCAAAAGGTAGGTCAAATCCTTTAGCTTCTCTACTATTAAAAGAATATAAAGAGCTTTCCACAGAATCTAAAAAAGCTTTCGTAGCTATGTATAGATGGAACCATTCACAAATAGATGGTATGGAAAGAGATATGATTTATATCCAAACAAGACATATGGATGCTTCTACAGAAGAAGGTAGAAAAGCTATAAAAGAAGCGGTTAAAAAAATACAACGTTCTTTTGAAACTATAAGAAGATTTAATCCATTTTTCCCTTTGAAAAGATATGGTAACTTTTGGTTACAATTAGGAGACGATAAAGATCCTGATAAAGAGTTTATAACTTTTGAGAGTAAGTTTGAGCGTGTTAAATTTATAGAGGCTTATAAAGAACTTAAAGGTATAACAGATGAAGAGTTTAGTGCTATGGCTAAACAAGGAAACCAATTCTTAAAAGAAGTATTAGGCGACCCTTTAAAAAATCCTTCTTTAATAATTAAAACATTTGCAGAACAAATTGAAACTACTTTAAATAATCCTAAATTTTCTAATATATCAAAAGCTGCTAAAGAAGGAAGGCCTGATCCTTTAGATAGTTTAAAAGAAGCTATGTTAGACAGAGTAAGACAATTAGGGTATTTGTTAGCACCTACAGGCAGTTTGAAAAAGAATTTCTTAAGCAGGGACAGTATAGCAGGAGCTAGCACAGATATTTTAAGAGTGTTTACTGGGTTTGCAAGTCAAGTAGCATACCATAGGTCTAGGTTAAAGCATTCTCCAGATTATCATGCTAACTTAGCTGATGCAGTAAGAGAGATGGATAAAATACCTGAGACCAGATCAAAGTCTACTATCAGAGCTATACTAAATGAGATGGAGAGAAGAACGGACCATATTCTAGGTTTAACTGTTAACGATGGTGCTGGCGACAAGATTGCTAGTTTTTTAACAAATACAGCTTTCTACATGTACTTATCCTCCCCATCTTCAGCTTTGGTTAACATAATAGGCGGATATATAGTAGGCGTTCCTACCATAGGAGCTAGATATGGAAACCTAAAAGCTTCTGAAAAAATACTTAAATATTCTTACAGAGTAGGTACTCCAACTTCTTATATAACTGTAGACACAAATAAAGAAGGTAAGAAAGTACCTTTTATTAATTTAGATGTAAAAACTAGCTACGATAAATTTTTAAATACTTTATCACCAACGTTAAGGCGTGTAGCTCAAGATATGGAAACTGATTTAGATGTATCGTTTAGTTATGACATAACAGGCATATCAGAAAAACCAGTAGAGCTTTTATCAGATAATTTTGAAATATTTAAACGTATGCTAGCTGCTGTATTTCATTATTCAGAAAGATACGTTAGAACTGTTTTAGCTCTGTCAGCATTTGAACTAGAATATGAAAACTCTCAAAACTATGACAAAGCTTTAGAAGTAGCTAGAGACATGAGTTATAGAGCTTTAGGTGATTTTACTGCGGGAGCAAAACCTCCAGCTTTTGTACAACCTATTCCTAAACTAGTCTTGCAGTTCAAACAATATAGCTTCGTGCAAACTTTTAATTTATTAAAAGATTCTACATCTGCCATGGGTATATTCAATGACATAGACCCGAAAGAATTAGCAGACGAACTTACCAGACAAGGTGTACTACCAGAAGATGTAGAAGCTGCTGTAGATAAATACAATAAAGAACGTGCCACTTTTTCTAAAGAAGCTAGGAAAAGATTGCTAGGCATACATATATTAGCAGGGGTTTCTGCAGGTTTAAGAGGTCTACCATTATACTTCTTAGTGCCTTTAGTCCTATGGATGCTTTCCGATTCTGATGAACCTGATGAATTACCTACTGAAGATGCTGATAGTTTTGTATATAATTTATTATCTGAGCAACTTGGTGACAAAGCAGCCGCAACCATAGTAGATGGTCTTTTTGAACAAGCTGGTTTAGGAATATCAGATAGAGTTAGTATGAATTTAGCTGATATGTGGGTGAGGTTTGAACCTAGGCAAAGAAATTTAGAAGAAGACATAATGACTCAAGTGTTTGCTAATGCTGGACCTGCTGCTGCTTTAGTTATGGATTCTGCAAAAGCTGTAGAGTTAGCAAGTCAAGGAGAATATGCAAGGGCCATAGAAAAAATTACCCCTGCTGCAATTAGAAATATATTTGCTGGTGTACGATTCTCAGATGCTAATGTATTTGATTACCAATTAGGTGAAGGTGGCGTACGCTTTGGAGGTAAAGACGGGCCTATGCTAGTACCAAAATCAGAATTAACAGCTTTCGATATAACATTAAAAGGCTTAGGTGTGAACCCAGCAAAAGTAGCTAGAGCACAAAGACAGGCTTTCAAACAATATGAACTAGGCACCAAGATATTAAGATTACGTCAAAAATTAATGGATAATTATTCTCGAGTGGCTATGATGTCTACTGATTACATTGATGATGGAGATCGTACTGAAAAATTAGAAGAGATGAAAGTAAAAATAGATGAATTTAATTACAGGTATGGTGCTGAACCTTCTCTTTATATTGATGTATCTAAATTAAGTCAGTCTATAGCAGAAAGGCGTGACAGGTTAGACCTTAAAAATAGAAACCAAGGTTTAGACCCTAAACTAAATCAATTTATGCGGATACCTAAAAGAGGAGAGTAAAAAAAACCCCTACTATTGCGGTAGGGGTTAAAGTCACAACTAAAGGAAAAATATGTCGCTTTACGCACAATCATTATATCATTTAGTTTTCCAACAACGCAACCCCCTTAATTGATTTTCTATAACAGATTGCACAACTATCTTACATTTGTGCTTCTTTGCCTCTTCTTTTAACACTTTTTCTGCCCCTTCTACGTCTGTGCAGGGCACAAAAAAAGACCACCCCTTCTTAAAAGTAGTCCAATCAAACTCGTATTCAACTTCCTGTATCGTCATCCACTAGCTCCTTTACATACCCATCTAAGTCTATAAACCCCTCCACCGAGCAGTCAAACATATAACAATTAACAGCAGGGGTTGTTGTTTCAAGACCTTTGTCAATTCTTTTGGTGCATGATTTTACAAACGCTCCTATCTGTGTAAGTGAAGCTAATACATCTCTAAGTGTTATCTGGTTGTCAGCACAGTATTTCTTAAGATATTTGGATGTTATATACATTTTCTTAGTATCCGGTTCTATGCGAATACACAATCTATTACCACGGGGCTGTATCACAGGCATACATTCTGCCCTTGAACGCATATCTACTTCTTCGTTTACAACTAAAATAGATGTACGATTTTCATTTATGAACTCACCGATAGTAGCCGCATGGTCCCCAGAAGGTGCCTGTATATCTTGTCGCATACGTTGCATATTGTCGCACACCCACTGGTTGACCTTGCCTATATCTAACTCTTTGGGTAACAAACCCATTCTTTTAGCTATCATAGCTCCTGTTATATTGCAGGCTATCACAGCAGACCAAAACCTTTCTCGTGATGAAAAACCTACCTTTTTATCTATAAGTTTCTGCGTTTTCTTTAATTCTTCTATCACAGCCTCTTTGTTCTTTATTATGTACTGTGCGTATAACGGCCCTGCCAAGCCATAGTTCTTAGCTACCTGCTCATCAAATATCTTGTTGGCTTCCTCTTTTGTTATAGGAGACTTTTGTGGCACATCAAATTCTATAAACCTCATAAGTTCACCATCAGGCGTTTGTTTTGTAGCTCTTAATTTATCTACCATGGATGAATTTGAGGTCGTAACACCTATGGTTGCCCACTTTGTAGCGTTATAACGTATAGAATTAGAACTTTTTTCCATTCTAGCTTTACCTCTTCCTTGTGTCAGAGCAAATAATACGTCAGAAAATGCCTCTCCTGTCATGCTCGTAACCTCATCAATACCTACAGGTAAACTATTAAATACTCCTATAGTGTGCATCTTAGCGTTTTGTGTATCTGTTCGTATGAACAATAGCTCTTTAGGGTCGCCCCATACACTCAACGCCATCTTCAATGCCGTTGTCTTTCCTGTACCTGAAGTATTATTTACTAAATTTATAATCGCACCTTCGTAATGTAAGAACTTTAATAAAGGCGACCCAAACCCAGTAAAGAAAGCGAAAGCTTGCGGGTACATATCATGTTTTCCATAGGTAGCCGATATGTTTTTCCAAGTTTCTAAATCACCCTCACACCTCAAAGCAGGTACAAACTTTTCTATAGCACTAGACGGAGGACAATACGCAACTGTATCTGCACCTATCTCTTTCTCCCCGACAATAAATTTTTTGTAATCATCTGCCCAACCAAATTGCAACCTCATGGTTATAGCCTCCTGTATATTCTGTAAATTCTTAAAAGAGTTAATTATATAATTTAGTATTTGTTCCATCTTTTTTCTGTTAGTCAACACACCGTGATGGGCTAATATCTTCTTCGCCTCATCACCTACTATCAATTCTTTAGCCGCTAACAGTATTGCTTTTTCCCCATCCATGGGCAATTTATGTTTTATAAGAACGACTTCGCCACGCATCGGGTCTTTATATCTTTGCACTAATCCAAGGTTGTGTTCATATACACACTCAGGTTTATCTTCTTCGTCAGCTCTTATAAATACTCCATCGTTTTCTCCAAACACATATGGAAAGGGTAACTCAGGAACTGTTAAAGCTTCTAAACTAGGATTGCTAGTGACTTGCTTTTTTTCTTCTACGTCTTTCTTTTCGGTATCTTTAAATACTTTGTCTCCTAATTGTATAGGAGAAGTTATTTTGTTTTTGTGGGGACATCCTTCACAACCCTCAGGTCGTATGCCTTCTATGGTCTCACAATGATACGGTCCTTTTATACCATCAAATAATTTTTCTGTTGCCTCGTAGTTATAATTAGGGTGTTTCTCTGATACTTTATGTTTCCATTCATCACTATCAACACAGTATTTTATTATTGATTCTGTTGCTCTCCATAAAGTGTAGTCTACAAACGCCTGGTTCTCATAACTATACTTTAACTGCTGACACTCTGATATTATGTTAGAGAATACACTTTTCTTGTTACTTACATATTCTTCTTTTTTCTCTACCCCTCCAGGACCCAGGGCTACTTCACCTACTATGTTTTTGAAGTCTTCAAACTTTACATCTTTTGAGTATTGTAAAACTTCGCACATCTTACCTTCTGTATCTTTTCTATTTAGATATCCCGGCATACGCAAGATAGCCGCATTGTTAGAAGTAACAGCGGCATCTGCTTTTAATTTATGTTTTTTACATAAGTTTTTTAAAGATTGGGCAACGGCCAACCACTCTCTTGACGTAATAAGCTCCGTCAAAATCCAATACGCATGAAGGCCGTTACCCGAATTTACAAGAGTGGGTAAGGGTAATTTTGTAGTATCACAAAAATCTGCTAAATCACTTGCAGCCGATCCTTGATCCGCATACGGTTTGCTAGCCCCACAATCTAAGTCTATATAAAAAACTTTTTTACTTTGAACTGTGGTTAAGTTGCGTTTTGCTTCTGTGTACCTTGCACACCCAAAGTACACATTACGCTCCTCAGAACTAAATTGGTCTGCCGCTTCGTATGCTTCCTCAAAAGTCTTTACAAACTTTTGTCTTGGGTCGTCACCCTTATACCCACAAACACAGATATATCCATCAGTATCTGGTAATACTCTCTCTAAAAAATTACTGCTCATCATCAGAAGCCCAACGAGTCAGCACGTTACCTAAATCTTTTTTCTTAGGTGGTACTTTCGCAGTTTCTGCTTTAGCTTTTTTCTTAGGTTCTTTTACCTGTACATCTTCTATTTTAGCTTTTTTAGGCTCTTCTATACTAATAACTTCCGCAGTATGCTCCAGTTGACCGCCAGATTCTTTATGTACATAAGCATTGTAATCATCAACAAACATAACAAAATTTTTCAACTTTTTTGTATCCTCATCAGTCATGTCTATTTCTTCGCTCAAATCCATATCTACTTCTGGTAAATAGAAAGTCATACCTGAAGCTATTGACCGCTCAACAGTGTCTAAACCCACCCAATACTGAGGTAGAAATTTACCTTTAGAAGCTATAGAAGCTACAAGTGCACCCATAGTTTTAAACGCATCTTTATTTTCTACTTCCCAAATAAAAGGTACATCTTCTGCGTTTGAACAATCAAGTTCCTCGCCTTGTTCATTAATAGCTTTATTAAATTTAATTTCACCAAGAATAACTCTGGTACGTTTAACTTGTTTTATTAAATCTTTTTCTTCCTGAGACAAGCTATCGTAATCTTCTACATACCCTGTTCGTCTACCACAGTTAAACCCACCATCTGTATCTGGTAAATCACTTTTAAAATCTTCAGCCATTATGCTTTTAACATACTTACCTGACCCATCACCATTTTGTACATATTTTTTGTACATAAATCGTTGCATAAACAACCTAATCTTTGGGTCTTTTTGGTACAGCTTAACACCATTAGGTAACTCTAAAACATAAGAGCCCGGTTCTACTGCTTTGTACTTAGTTGACTTTCCCTTTATCACAGTCTCTCCATCAATACCTTGATGTGATATTTTAAGTCTGGCTAATGTACTTTTCTTTTCCTGCTTTATATCAGCAGTCATACCCATAGCTTTAGCTATGGCTCCAAAATTACTACCGTCAGTTAATGACAATTCCATAAAAAACTCCTTTCAAAAAATTAAAGAAACTACACATTTGCGGCCATACCCATTACTTTTTGCATAGCCGTAAAATCTTTTACACCAAAACTACTTTTTGTAATACACTCTCTAGCTTTGTCAGATTTGCTTAACTCCCTTACCTGTAGCCACTCATCTCTGTTGCAGTGTCGGATAGGTTTGAATGCAATACATCCTGCGTCAGTAATATACATATCGGTAACTACACCAGACACAGACTGTCCAGAACTTTGTATGTATTTACAATACGCTTTATAACCTTGCTCTTCTCTGTCCACATTAAAGATAGAAGGGCCTGCTAAATTAACCTGCCAAAGAGGGCTTTGTAAATCATCTATCTTAACAACACAAATACGCTGTCGGTATTTACAAGCCCTAGTCAACCCTTCTCCAGACCCTTTAATATTTTTGTCGCACAATATGCAAGAACGGTGTTGCGGCTTTTCTACCTCAGGGTCTGGGTTACGAGAATTAGATGACCAACAAATTGGCTGTTGCATCCTATTTTCTACAAAAGGGTCTTTATAATACTGCCTAAATAAATCAGGAGCAGAGGCTACCACAACCACATGCAAAGAAGTGGACTCTGATATTTCTATAGCTACCCCATTGTTGCTAAATTTAAAGACAGCCTTTTCAAGATCAATAGATATTTTGTTCATTTTCTACGAACTGTAACACCCATTTTAGACTCTACGTTTAGGCCCTCTGGTACTTCTTCTGGGTTTTCTTCTATAAAAGATTTCATATTGCCTTGATGTATACGCTTTTCTAAAAGCTCAAAGGCATCTTGGTCTTGCACAAACTCATAAAACTTTTCCCAGTTGTCGGTCCAATACCTAGACTTAATAGTCACAAAGGCTGTACCACTAGGGGTCTTTATGCTGTCTGCTCCAGAAGATTTTAATTGTTCACGCAGAGCTTCTTCAACTAAAGCCAACTCTTCATTTAGTTGTGCTATTTCTTCGTCTGCGGCTCTTTTGATAGTGTCTTTTGCATCTCTTATTTTTATATACACTTTCACTAATTCGTTAGCGTTCATATATTTTCCTTTCAATCAAATTGTTGTTGTTCGTTTCACACTATTTGACATCTTTATATTATCAAATTTATTTTGTTTGTGTCAACTATTTATCTCCTTTCTGTATAAATCTACTAATTTAGTATGTGTTTTTAATTTGTTTTGTAACATATCGTACAGTCGTTTTTCTACCGAACTACCTCCCACATGTATAACTGTCATAGCGTTCTTTTGTCCCGGCCTATCTATTCTAGCATTGGCTTGTAAATATGTTTCCAAAGATGTAACAGGAGCGTACCATATGATTGTGTCTGCGGCAGTTAGAGTTACTCCGTGCGATGCCGCTTGCGGTTGTATTATTAAAACATTAGGATGTTTAGTTTCTTGAAACATCTTAAATATCTGTGAACGTTTAGATACATTCACATCACCATTTATAATTTCATTGGTTATACTGTGTTTATCTAAGTGTGCCTGGAGCAGCTCAATAGTATGTTTAAAGGGAACAAATACCAAAACTTTATTACTAGCTTCTTCTATAACTTCTCTTATAACATTTAATCTGTTAGACACATCAAATTCTATTACCTCTTTTGTGTCGGTATAAACTGCACCACCGGATATTTGTAATAGCTTGTTTAAATTAACAGCCGCATTTACAGAACTAACATCTTCTCCATCAGCAGATATAAACATATTCTTTTTTAAATCTTTGTAGTATTTATTTTGTTGTGGTGTTAAAGACGCTTCCCTAAATACATGAGTTACTTCTGGTAAATCTAAACACTCGGCTTTTGTAAAACGTATAGCAGGTTGCAACAAAGTAAATACTGTGCTTTCTGCAGTATCTCTAGGAACCCATTTAAATCTACCTACATTTAACATTACCATGTCCCTAAATCTACCAAAAAACTTTGGGCATCTATCAGGAAGGTTTAACTTAGCCATACCATAAGCATCTACTGGAGATTGTGCCGCAGGTGTACCTGTCATCATCCATAACCAAGTATTTGAATTTAAAATACGTTGCATGGACTTCCATCTTTTTGTAGAAGTAGACTTGTAAGCATTAGCCTCATCAATGATGATTAAATCAAAACCACAATCTTTTATTTCCTGCTCTACAATTTCTATACCGTCATAATTTATAATAGTAAACTCTGTGTCTTGCTCTAATATAGCCCTTCTTTTTCTTCGATCCCCATAAGCTACATTTACTTTTCTATGTATGGCAAATTTAAATAAGTCTGCCTGCCACGCAGAGTATATAATCGACAACGGACAAACAACAAGAACTTTTTTTATCGTCCCCCTGTTCATTAAATAATCACAAGCCCATATAGCAGAAGCTGTTTTGCCTGTACCCTGTTCGTTAAAACAATAACCTCGTTTAGTTATAGATAAAAAAGAGGCTGTCTTTTTTTGATGCTCCATGGGTTGATATTGTCCCGGCCATTTATAATCTCTTTCCATTGGTGACGGCACATTTTTAAAACGTAAATCTTTTAATTTCCTAGCTTCTTCAAATCCCCAAGACACAGCTACTTTACTTAACTCTCCAGATTTTTTTATTATTTTACTATCTGGGATAGCATTTAAAATACGTTCAGGGTACTTTGTATTAAGAAGTAAAGTTTTGTTTTGTATTATTTCCATTATGCGTTTTTCTTAACTGTCCTATCAGAGTTCCTTTTGAATGACCTATTCTTTCTTTTAGAAACGACTCTAAGGTTTTTAGGATTGTTAGTTCCTCCTTTAGACAAAGGTTTTATATGATCTATGTCTTTACCTTTTCTGTCAACTCCTTTTTTATCTAAAGCATACCGAGCACGTTCACGAGCGTTACGTCTTTTTTGTTCGTTTCTTTTTTTCTGCTGCTGGTATTCTTTTTTATAAGGTCTTTTCTTATTCACGTATGGCATGGTTAGGCTCCTTTCTAAAATGTTCTTTAGACCTCGCTTCACTACCAATCCCTCTAAATAACCAAGTACTTACTAAATTAGGGTCAGGTACAAAAGTAAATTTTCTTGCATTTATTCTTTCATGCCTTTTAGATACTCTTGCTACTTTCATATTTCACAACCTCCCGCAGTACAAGCTAATTCTTGAGTTCCTTTAACATTATCATCTTCTTCTATCAAAGAATCCCAATCAATTTCTGTAGGCATTTTCTTTANCATTTCATTGTACGTTTCTTCGGTACATTCTTCATACGGTGCTTGTTTGTATGTGCCACCGTCCCAAGGTAAAAAAGAAATGCCTGATATATCATTAAAGTTATTCCAAACCCAAGCTCCTACGTCTAACCATTCATCTTCCTTTACAGAAATAGTTACTGAAGGTTTGTGCTCACACCAATGTTTCTGATACATCATCCAAAGTTCTAAATGTTCGACTGCTGTCAAATCTTCTCTCACTTTACAATTGTCTGGAGACTTTATGGGAAAAGAAAAAACAACAGTCGAATCTGGTTTCATTACACAATCTTCTGTTGGTATGCCAGCCTCTTTTAAAAATTTCGTAAGAGGGTCTTTTTTATCGCCTCGCACCCTGCGTATATAATAATTAGAATGTCTAGTATGAATACCGGAAGCAGAGTTAACAAGTTGAGACACAGTCCCGCTAGGTTTGACACAAGTAATAGCAGTTGATTGAGGAATAGAGAGGAGTGTTGCCATGTCAGCGTTTGCTTTAACAGCCACTTGTTTGAGTTCCTCAAGTTTTTGTTTAGTATCATCGTTTACCTCTGACATCCATTTATTGTCTAGTATACCTGTCAATGAAACCCCCAACAATCTTTCTTCTTCTGTATTACGTTTCCATACTTTTCTTAGATAGGGAAAATGCGTTAAAGTTGACTGCCATGTGCCTAAAATAGAAGCAATGCGTACTTTTTCTTTTAATGTTTCAAACGTATCATCCTCACGCACTACAACCTCTGAAAGGTTGCAAAACTCGTATGGACGCAAAATTATCTCACTGCATGGATTAGTTCCGAAGTCATGTTTAGGGTCTCGCCTACCGATTGACTGCACCTGTTTTTTTGAGGCATCCCTACTAAATATACCACGCTCTCCAGAATGACTATTATATAAGCTAGTCCATTCTTGTAAGAATTGGTTTACATCAGGCTTTTCTTCATATACAGCAGAATTATTAGCCAACGCTCTTTGACCTTCTTGTTGCCACCAAGCCCCAGACTTACAGGCTCTCATCTTATCGTCTTCCAAATCAGATAGCGAAATCATAGCTGACCTACGCACACCGCCCACTACAACAATCTGACCTACCATACACATAATATCGTGACACTCTATGGAAGATAGTTTCCTACCGCTGGCTTGTTTAAATTTTTTTATAGTAAACTTAAACAACTCTTCTAAAGGCTCTGGCCCTGAAGCCCTACCCCCAAATGTTTTTAATTTTGCTCCAGCAGGACGCACTTTTGATAAGTCCCATTTTGGTATTTCTCCAGAATATAACAACGCAACTAATTGTCTAAATGCTTTTGCCCACCCTTCTTTAGAATCAGAAACTGATATAGATGTTTCAGACTCAAATAATTTCTCAGGTATTTCAGGTAGTTGGTCTATGTATTTATGTTCTACGCTAAAACCTACTCCTGTACCACACAATAAAATATACATAGCTTCATCAAACGCTTTCGGATCGTCAATTGGCAAATAGGAACAATTATAGCCTGCTGTGTTATCACGAGCCAACGCTTTACCCGCTGTCATGATAGCTCGCATACTTGGCATAACCTCTAAGTTTTCAATAGCGGATTGTATTTCCATTTTTGTAGCAGTATCTACGACATGACCATGTTCATTTTCTAAATGCCCCACCATAAAGTCCATGTATCTTTGCACAGACTCAACCCAATTTTCTCTACGTTTTTGGTCTGGTAAATGTCTTGCGTATCTACTCTTGGCAATAAATTCACTATACTTATCCATAAAATCTCCTCTGTTATTTACTTTCTTTAATTAATTCGTCAAGATACCATTTAGCTTTTTGCAGGTCTTCTAATTTATCTCCTTTACTGCCTGCCCTACTCATATATTTAATAACATTACCTGTAAGATAGGCTCTGTATCCATAACCACTAAGCTTTGCTTTTATAAAATCTATAGTCTCTATACCACCCTTAGTGTAATGCTCAGGGTGATTAACCATGTCTTTAACTTTTCTGGCTGAGGCTTTATTATTTGTACTACCCACGATACGCTCCGTTATGCTCGCAATCTTTGACAGGACAGTACTTTTTGCATGTGAAGTTTTCTTTCGGGTTCCAAACGTCTGTTTCATAACACATTTCCATTCTTTCTATATCTGGCTGAAATTTAGCCCAAAGACTATCCAATTCATTTCTAGCATATTTAGATTTGACTAAATCTTGAGAAACTACAAAGACTAAGGCGGCTTTTATGTAATCTACTTTAAAGTGTTTAAAAGTAGCAATTGCGAGTAAATCTAGTTGTTTCGTGTCAGCGAACTTAGCACTTTTTCCTGTCTTATAGTCTACCACATAAGCTAATCCGTTATCGCACAAAATTATTAAGTCGGCTATACCCCGCCACCAAGCTTCTTTAGCATAAAATTCACAAGGTTCTAAGTCTTTAGTAAGCCCCATGCTAAACTCACATAGTTGAGTGCCCTTTATGTCTTTCAATATATTCAAATATTGTGCTAAATAACTAAACTTGGCTGGCAGCGGCTTGTTGTCTCTTACGTAGTACTCTGCGGCAGAGTGGGCACTTTTACCATATATAAGAGCAGTGCTTAACTTCTCTTTTATATCTTTCTTAACTTTTAATCTGTAATATTTTCTAGGACATTGCATAAACAAAGAAAAAGACGAATACGACCACTTATCCATAGGATTCTCCAGAATGAGTTTCACAATCTAACGGCAATCCCTGACACCAATCTGGTTTCCAAGTCATGCACTCGTTTACGTACTCGACTGCTTCGTCTGCTTTTTCCTTTTCCACCACGCACGATATTGCATCATGCACAGTTAACACAACTTTGTACTTCTTTGCTACCCGTAGCATTTGTTCAGCAATAACACATCTAGCCACTGCTTGACAAATGTTCTCCACTACTTTTCCACCATATATATTTATTCGGTCTTTTTTACTTATGTAAGAAAAATTGACTCCCCCATCTATATCAATATCTTTTTGTAAATCTGGATATTTCAAGCATAGTCCATTTGGTAGTATCAACCCGGCACCTGGAGCTAGCTTGATAGCTTGCGTTTGCTTAGATATCTCTACATATTTACATCTCAATATACCTTCTAATCCTTTTTGAGCCCTTGCCCAAAAATCAGGTATAGCAGGGTAAGTTCTTCTATAGGTATGGATAATTCTCTTGCATTGTTCTACACTAAGACTTTTCCCAAACGTATTTAATTGAACACTAAACCTAGTAGCCCCCATGCCATAACCGCATCCAAGTATTGTAGTTTTGCCTACGAATCTTTGCTCACTATCTATATCCTCCACTGGCCTACCATATATCGCAGAAGCCATTATCTTATATACATCATCCCCATTTGCAAAGGCTTGTACCAAGTCTTCCTGACCAGACAACCAAGCTAAAACTCTAGCTTCTATCTGTGAAGAATCTGAACTTATAACCACATGTCCATCGGGAGCAATAATTGCTTTTTTTAATACAGACCCTCTAGGTATGTTCTGTAAATTTATACCTTCATCTCCACCCCACCTACCTGTATGAGCCGCATAATATTTAAGAGGTACTGGAAGGCTACCTCTTCCGCAGATGTCGATGTATCGTTGTGCCCTTGTCTCCTCTAAAGTAGACTTCGTTCCTAGCCTTGCGGCTACTAAAGCTTGCACTCTTGGGTCTTCATGCTCTTGTAACTTTTTAAACCCTTCGTCACTCTTAGAAAACGCAAATGTCTCTTTTTGTGTCCTCGTGCTTATCTTCATAGGCGGTTCAACACCCAAAGACTTTAACCTTTCAGCAAACTTTGGGTTAGACATTAAAACATCTCGATTAGCCTTAGCTTCACTAACTAATTTTTCTTTTGAAGCTTTGACATTTATTAAATGGTTTTCCAGTACAGGCAGATTGAACTCCAGAACTGGTTGGATGTACATAGATAACGTCAAATCAATCAGTCGTAACTCAATTTCTGGGAACGAATCGACCATGATGTCGAACAACTGCTTAGTAAGCTTGACATCGTTTACACAATACTCAGCATATCTGCCTAACTCTTCTTTTGTAAAATCGCAGCGTCTTTTTCCGATTGCATCTTCGACTTCGGTTCCCTTTTCTCCGATACTATAATGCTCGGCAAGTTTCTTGAGGCTTCCTCCAACTTGCGTACCATGCAAAGCCCTCGCCATGCAAAGAGTGTCAAGCAACCGCCTAGGACGTATACCAAATTTCCAATGAAGGATAGCGGCATCAAACTTAGTGTTATGAGCGAGACAAAAACTGTTCTTCCAGTTATATGACATGAGTCTGTCTCTAAGATACTCAAAGTCCCCTGAATACCATTTTTCTTCTCCATCCCCTTGTTTGACACAAAACCCAATGATTTCAAATCTTTCATCTCTTATATACTCCTCTGTGGTAAGTTTGCTAAATCCAAAAGTTTTATCGTAATAAGTTTCAAAGTCAATTGTAAGTATTTCCATTTAACAGCCGTAATACTTATTAGCTATGTCTTCAATGTTTTCTTTGAAATTTTTTTGTGATAAACCTGACAACACTTTTTCAAGTTCATGTAAATTACTTTCATTTATAACAAGAGCTGTGCCTTCGGCTTCATCAATAGCTTTTAATTCTTTCTCTTGTAATTTTGTAGGTTTGTTGTCACCCGCTTTACATTCAATACCTATGAATAAGCCCTCATAGCAAGCTACAATATCAGGTATTCCTGACCTACCATAGCCACCTGTTTGGGGCGAAAAATGGTAAGCACCATAGCTAGTTAGTAACTTCTTTACCTTTTGTTTTACTTTAAATTCTGGTGTAGACATATTATACTCTCAGTTGTGACAATTACTAAAAGCCTAACACACTTTTATGGCTTATGCAAAAACTAAATCTAAAAATTATAAAGAAAACTTCTGACAAAGTTACTTCTTTAGAGACTGAAGCTTTACTACATATACAAAAACGATGTCTACCCTCTGACGACCCCGTCAAACCCAGCGGAATAAAAAAAGATGTGTGGTACTTGGTATATAATAAATCTACTGTAAATACAAAGGTGATGATAGCCTTCGCTTTAGTTGTCCCTTCCAAGAACTGGTCAGACACAGTATATATGTCAAGGTGTTGTGTGTTACCTGAGTACAGAGGGAATGGATTACAAAAGCGATTACTAAAACTTAGAGATAACTATGCAAAGCGAAAGGGTTACTCGTGGTGTGTTACTGATACGAGAGACAATCCTGCATCTAGTAATTCTTTAATATATTCTGGCTATAAAATTTTTAATCCGTCCAACCCTTGGTCATACTCTGATAGCATCTATTGGCGAAAGAAACTGTAATGCCTTACAAAGACCCAGAAAAAAGCAAGGCATACCACAAGGCATATCATAAAAAATGGTATGAGAAAAATAAAAGACGACACAAGAATACCTCTAACGCTAACAGACGTAGAAAGAGAACAGAGTTTAATATTTACAAAACTACGTTAGCTTGTGTAATATGTGGAATAAATCACCCTGCAGTTATAGACTTTCATCATGTGGTACGTACAAATAAAAAGAGTGTTAGCAAGCTGGTCAGGGACAACGCTTTTAGAGAATTAAGAAAGGAATTGAAAAAATGTATACCTCTATGCTCAAACTGTCACAGGATTCTACATTACGAGGAGACATTCAAAAAGAAGAGGAGAAAAAAAGGGATTGTTGCTATAACAATCCCCCATGTTACGACTGTCCAGAAATAGAAGAATTTACAAACGATGAGATATCCTACTAAGCGTTGCTTCTAAATCGCCTAAATCTTCCTTAACGTAGTCCTCTGCGGAAATCCCAGGATTTTGTCTTAACTCCTGTAGTTTGCTCTCCGCAATTTCTATTTGTTTCTCAACTAAACTACGTGCAACTTTTTTATAGAATAGGTACTTATCATATACTTTTAAGCCTGTATATGCTTGCTTATAAGACGGCTCTTTATCTATAGATTTCTTAGAGGAGATAGACCTACAAATATCTACCTCCTTACTTGTTAAGAACCCAGTTTCATGCCCCCATACAATAACCTTCTCCCATTCGGAACAAGTAATGAAAGCACACCTCTCAACACGAGTTGCTGTACCGCTAATTAAATTAGTATATTTCATAATTTTCCTCTCTTAAAAAAGTGAGACAATTCGTGTAAATTACGAATTGTCCTCCATAGCTTGGATAGTTTCCATAGGTAGGTCGGTAATGAAGTAATAGTCGTCATCACACAACTCTTTGTCATCATCGCCATATCTACCCCCTGACCTAAGGTTGATACCTATGTTGCGTATCACAGTTTTAGGTTTAGCAAACTTTAGCAAGGGCAACTTATCCTGTACCAACTTAGGTAATCCTTGCATATCATACGAGGTAGCCAAAAGTTCGTGACTGCCATCAGGGTTCTTTCGCATCACTTCTATACAACCATCGAGATACGTGCGTACGAATAAACCTTTACAATCATTAATCAGGTTTTTCATCTCCGTCAGTATCCTGTAGTTTTTCAAACGTGTTACAAAAGATTCACGAGCATCTTGATTTTCAGGTGTCACCATAGGTTCAATAACAGAGCCATCTATCTTTTGATTGATGCCTCTTTCGTCAGCTTGATACAAATACTTAACAATAGCAATTGTCTCTTCCAAGCTCTCTCTACCCAACGGACTATCATCAAGCACAGTACGCCTTGACCTATCATACAAGTCTACGGCTCTACGTTTTGCTTCTGCGACAAATTCATTAGTAGGATGTTGAGGTTTCTTAAGCACATTGACGGCAACCTTAATAACATCTCGCATCTTGAAAGAAGTCTTTTGATTGTAAGGATACCTTTGATTTCTAATTTGAAGATGTTCGACCCCATACATAGGAGAGTCATCTCGCTCTCCTTTCTTCCGTTTGCAGTAGTCGCCATACATCAGAGTACCAACCTTGTGTGCTTTCCAATACAAATCAACTTTTTTGATATATGCGTGACGGCTATCAGAATCAACATATATTCTAATATCATCTGGCACACGCTTCATAACTTCTTCGATGAAGCTCTTGAACTCCGTCATGTTATATAACTGTTTTTTAAGGGTATCAAAGTCTTTAACCTCTCTCCACAAATCGTTTTTAGGTACATAAATTCTGTACTCTTTGTCAATACATCTTTGATTTTTGTATAACATAATTTTCCTTTCCCAAAATGGTATTGTTGTTATTGTTACTGCCAAGACCCAACACCCTTGAACTTATCAAGTATGTCATCAACCTTGTTCTTAACCTTCAATCTTTCAGGTCGAAAGTCACGCAAGTCTTGAGGGTCATGCACATCACTCAGCGTATCCGCAAGAGCCAACCTAGCCTTCTCAAGGTTCGGGTCGTTGTTAATGTTGAAGTGCTTCAGAGATGTAACCAAGTCTTTAGCATTTGATACTAGAGTGTCACGAAAGGTTTTGTGATTACCTTCGCTGTCTCCATCTGCCAAACGCTCTGACATCTGCTCCAACTGTTTATGAAGTCTTACCCATGCAGTCTTCATTGCACTAGCAACTCTGTCTTGAATGACTTGCTCATAGTGGTCGCCCAACTCTTTCATAGCTTGATTACCAATATCAATTCTAAAATCCCCTGATGTTGGCATAGGAGTTACGCTGTAACTGAAAGAGAACTTATCTTTCAATTCGTCTATGGTTGGGTACTCATTTGGGTCATACGCCCTACCCAAGGAGTACGCAAGCTTTGTTACTAGGCTGGTATACTCGCTAAGAAATTGTTGAGTCAACTTTTCCCAATCAGCTTTCTGCCTTGACAATTCTTTCTTGTACTCAAAGAATGTCTTCGTAGGCAAAAGCCTTGGGCCTTTATCGCTCCAAGGTAAAGTACTCTCAGTATGCCAAGCACGAATCTTCGATGCTTTTTTACTGATGTCCTTTAGCAACTCGTTACCCGCAAACAATCTCTTGTACCCCTCGTATACTTCCTCGGTACAACCTTGGTTGATGTCCATGTCTGCGGATGCTTGCTTGTCCCTCTTCTTAGCACTCCAACATCTAATGTTCAACTCAACCAATACTGAACTACTGTGTATTCCAATATCTATTTCACTCATTATCACCTCCGTTAGTTAGTAAAGCTTCAACCACTTTCCAAGCTTGTATTACTTGCGTAGCACGTTCTGGCTCTAACCCATCTACATGATGAGTCAGAGCCTCCCTAACAACCTCAATGGATTGTTCTCGTATTACACGAGTTCTTACCACTTGGTTTTGTTCGTGGACATTTCTTCTTATTTCGGAATTGTCCACGGCTTTGTTTTGGTTCTCGTCTACAGGCATAAGTACCTCCCTTATTGAACAGTTGAATTTGACTTTTCTTGTTCATGATTGACCTCCTTCATCATGTCCTCTTTGAAGTTACTCCACATATCCTTCGGAAGTTGTTTTTCCACATCGTCCATAAGCACAGCGAAATANCCCTCGCTAGTCTCCATGAAAGCATNTCCAATCTTTTCATCACTAGCTACCANATTCATGAAAGTGTTAAGCACTTGCATGTAGTGATTCATAGANTCCCCAAACTTCTCTCGCTCCACAGATATTATTTCATCCCAAGTCCAAGGCTCTGGTGTTCCGCCAGACCTAGACATTTTCATAGTATTTGTGGATACTGTGCGTAGCTTCTTACCCTGTTTGACCATGGTATCCGCCATCACTTTAAGAAAAGTCATAAGCATTTGCATATCAGCGGGGGTAAAGGTACTCATGAGTTCTTCAACCTCCTTTACTCTTTCTTTACTCAATCCCGCCTTTGCGACTTTCTTTACTCTGCCTTTTACATCGCTATGCTTCTTCTTCATTTCATCGTAAAATTTTGACATATAATCCTCCAATATATTTGGTTAGATAGAAACGTGTATTACAGTACCGGGTACATCAATAGAAAAAGATTTGTTATTTACAATCAACCAAATCAACTTCTTGTTAGCAATCCCTTCAAATCCCATAGGGCTTCGCTCGATGTAACCATCTGTAGCCACAATTAGTACATCTGGTTTTTCGGAATAGTTCTTATGTATGTATTCCGACACTACGCCCGCATGTGTTCCTCCTCCGTCTTTCGGGTCTGTTACTTCTGGTATCGTATCAAAATCATCAGGCAGATACGACTCATGCCCTACCACTCTACTACCCCAATAGATTACGTCCAATCGTTCTGGAGTAACCTCCTTGGAAATCTTTATACATTCTCCGAGCATCAGGTTACGTTCTCTTTCAGAGATAGAACCTGAGGTATCACAAGAGAACACCAACGCACCGATTCTTTCGCTGTACATACTAGGCAAGTAGATATCAATGGGCAGATAGTTCCGATTAAACTTTCGCCACGTTTCATCATCTTGACCTACCATGACTTCCTTAACTTCATCAGCGAGAATCTGTTCCCAAGGNAACGTACCATCNAGCAAGTCNTTAACTANCTTTGACCCNCTAGGATTGTTCTTNCCCATCATCTGAGACCCCTCACGTAATGCTTGGTTAATCTGCTGTTGAGTCTCTTGTGCTTCCTCCTGCGATAAGGACATACTTCCGTTACCTTGCCCATCTTTATCTTCGGACTCGGAATCGTTTCCACTTCCTTTGTCTTTCGATGGCACATGTTCGTCCTTTGGTTGAGAGTCCTTTACTTTATCTGCCAAAGCTTCCATATCAATTGGTTGACCCTGTGCATCTTTGTACTGAGGAGTACCATTAGAAGGAGGGTCTACAATATCCTTGAATATTTTGAACACAGTCGTAGTATCGAGCCCAGCCAACTCAGGATAATATATGGCTGGTCGAGCCGGATTATCAAGGAACATCTTGTTACCCATGTCATCATCAATATTAGATTTAAAGATTTCCGTATTTGATATCTGGTCGACTGCTATCTGATAAGCTGTGGCGTTTATGCGTTGAAGATGTCTGTACCCTGTACAATGCAAAAACACTTTGTGAAAAGTCTCGTGCATAATATCAAAGGCAAGCATGGCATCTTCTAAGTTCTCATAATACTCCAAGTCAAACCACACATCTCNACCATTCGTAACCGCAGGCACATCAGAGCATGAGGGTTCTTTGCCAAACATTTCCTTGTACAGCTTTGGCAANTCATGCACAACTGATGTCTTCCCGATTAGGAAAACACCAGAGTACAAAGCGAATTGTGGGTACTGCATCAGCTTGACTGTCAGCTTTTGAAACCTCTGAGTCATCAGCGAAATGCGGTATTGGATATCTGTTTCATCGTCCATATTTTTCTCCTTATTTTTACTTTAGCAGTTAATTTAGAAAAGGGGACAAAGCCCCTACTTNTAGTCGTCAAATAAATACTCATGCTTTGCAATCCATTGAGCAAACTCAAGACAGCTTTCCATGATTTGCCTAGTCTTTGGATTACGTCTAGCAGAGATAACAAACACAGACAAAGCTTCTACTGGTAGCCTTTGTGCATACTTAAACCATGCTTTGATAGTTTTGTTATCCACAGTAGATAACGCATTGAAACAGAGTATTATCTGTGCCGAACCAGAGGTCGGGACTTTTGCTTCTTCNGGCTTTTCCACAATCTCTTCGATAGTAGGCAACTCATCGTTCGTATGAATAAAGCCCATCAGCGAACCCGCACCCGCATGACCGATAGTGCCTGCTAACGCACATCCGAGAGCATTATCTGTTAGATGGTCTCTTGCCCACAGAATGTTAGAAGCTTTAGCCAATGACCTTTGAGTAATACAAGCCTGACCGCTACGCTTGGGATGGTAGATGTAATTGTTATCTTCCTGACCCGCATCTCGATAGCTAGCAAATACTTGTCGAAACTGACGACCGAATGCCAACAGTAAAGGGTGTATCTTATTCTCGTATCCCCAGTTTATCCACTCAAGATAATCAGCACCCCTGACAGGAATCTCAGTAATACGATTTCTAGTATGTCCTTTCATCGCATCGCCAACACCATCAAGGCTGTGGTTACCTGTAGTCACGACAATCGTCTTTGGGTGAAATGGGAAATGCACCATTCTTCTTTCGTTCAATGCGGGGTGCAGTAGATTCTGCAATCCNGTAGAAGCTTTTGTAAACTCGTCAATGAACAACAAGATGGGGTCCATCTTATGNAAACCGAAATGCTCATTGGCATAGAACGTGGTTGTCTCAGTCTCATGGTTCGGCATGTAAATACCCATGCTTGCCATGTCTGTGTTTGGTGCATCAATAAACACAAGTCTAAGACCCGCTTCCTTTGCCAACTCTTGAGCCATGCTTGTCTTACCAATCCCAGGTCCTCCAACTAAGTGGATAGTATTCAAGTGTCCTGTGTGTAGGATTACTTGCTTGGCTTCATCAAGACTGCACTCTTTGAAAACTTCAATATTGTTAGACATATTTTTCTCCTAATTGTAATGTACTGAATTTATACTGCGATTACGACAATTCTGTAACTTCACGAATTGTCTCCAAAGTTACTTTTTCCTTTCCCTCCTTTCTCAACATGGAACACATCATCTCCAACTTTTAATAAAGGTAGAGATGCCCTTTGCTCTGCCGTCAACCCTTCAACTTCTTTATCTGTTAAAGGTATAACGACAAAGCCTTTCCTTACATACTCCTCAAGCTGTTCGTACTGTGCTTGTTTTTTGAATAACTCCATTTGCTTGTTACTCATCTTTGCCCCTTCCTTCTGTGGTCTTGATACAAAAACATACACTTGGCTTCAAGCTGTTCAAAAGTAAAATCCTCAAACGTGATATCACTCCGACCCAACACATAGCCATCGTCCTTGCCTACTTGGTAAGCCTCAGTCCATAACTGAAATACGCTGTCGTCATAGGACTTCATCCAAACCCAAGCAAACATTGAACCCAAGATAAAACTAAGTATTATCTTCATGCCTTTTCTCCTTATCGTGATGTTTGTCAATATCAGCTTTGGCATTCTCAAGGCAAGCACCTACATCGAACATAGCACCTTCAAGCGAATTGTCTGCATATCCAGAGTGGTCTGATTCGACACACTCTCCACTATCATCGAATATATCGTAAATAAATATATGCTCACCCGATTCATGCTCATGTTCAAATACATGTATTTCATGACTTTTGTAGTTTTCTATTACATCAGGTTTATCATCTGTATCAATTATCAATACTCGGTATTCCATCACAGTCCCTCCTTATAGTTAGGCTCAACAGTCTCAGCTAATTGCTCTTCGATTTCAAACATAGCCGACTTGATACATCTGGTCTCGATACCATCTTCGCCATTCCAAGGCTGTGTATCATAGTCATTGAAAGTACCTTGCTCGTCTTCAAGCATAAGCTTGTTACCCTTAAATATCTTGTACGCATAAAACAGCTCGCCCACGCAGAAATACAGATATGTTCGAATAGTGTATCCTTTGTACTGTATCTCTTTGGAGTGATCCCTCAAGCCATTAGCTTCCAAAGCTTTTCCGTTTCGGATAAAAGTCGTAGGTATAATGTCCATTACTGTCCCCTTTCTATGTGGTACGGAAAAAGATTCTGAAACCTCTCAGCGATATGATTATGCACAAAATTACCATTGTCTAACGCTTCGTAAATTTCTACCTGACTGGTAACCTCTAAAATCAAATCAAGGGCTTCTTCATGAGTAATAAATTTTAGTTTTACCATATGTAATAAATACTTTTTCCAGTTTATGTATTTGTAGTTTTTCATAATCACTGCCCCCTTTCTATTTCACGTAATCGTTGGTTGTGATACTCATGGTCGTCTGGGTCTGAGTCATAAAAATCATACCCGCCTTCCTTGGCTAACCTTCTACCAATATCAGCCTTTCTTTCTTCTCTAAGGTCATCAAAGTCGATGTCCTCTGTGAAGTCGTGGTCATAGTCATCTCTAGTATTCTCCGCCCACACAACATCGGCTTGGTCGAATGACGACCATATCCATTCATCATCTTCGCCCCAACAACTAAGCCTGTTGTAGAAATGACGTTGCTCATTGTCCAACTCAGACAAAAACTCAAGATAATCCACAGCATCAGCCATAGCCTTATCAATTGTGTTGAACGGCACTTCCTCTATAACACTAGGAAAATATCCACGAGTACCATCAAGGTTTGATACTTGTTCAGCAAGCATAGTCCGAACTTGAAGTCCGTTGCTGTCATAAATCTCCCAACCATACAAACCCAATGGTTCTTCTATTGCGAGAATATCATTTATCTTAGTGTTCTCGTAGTTAACTGTTTCATCTCCTTGGGAGTCTTCCCTAGCCCGTAGACATACCCCACCACTTACTACTCGGATAATATACTCTCTGTGAGATGGAAGACAATTCTCATCTACAAAGAATTGTCTCTCGATAGTCTGCCCTTCACAGGCAGACGGCAAATATCTAAACTTGTTCATGTTAGACCCCCCATTCTTGTAAGTGAATACCGACATTATCAATCAACTCCCTGAGATACTCAGCGTATGACGAATAGCCATACTTGGATAAGAAGTTATCCGTCTCAAGAGCGATAATAAAATTAAGAGCGACTTTACCGCCATGCGAATCGGCAAGCTTTTTGAATATGCCATCGCTATCCTCTGGTCGCACAGATAGTTCCTGATTACCAAACTGCTCNAGTNTTTCTACATGCTTGTCTAAGGTATTCATTTGATGAGTCCTCCCTTGTTGTTGATTCCTAGTAGGTCTTGCTTGTCGGTTACCAATACATAGTTTGACTTGTGCATGGGAACAACACAGCGTGTCGGAGGATTGTGTGTTTCATAATCTTGCNGGCAATCCAGACACAGCCTTTTCTTTAGCTTGGCTCTGCGAGGGTCGATTACTTCGCCACACTCGTGNCAATGATAATTGCGACAATTCTGGTTTTTGCTGAATTGTCTCTGCGTAGAACATTGACTACTCATGACATACTCCTTTGATATTGTTGTTGTGTTACTGATGAGCGAACTCCCAGTATCTATAAGTATAGCAAAAAGCAAGGGTTTTCTCAAGCATTCAGCGGGGGTTCGTGTCTTTAATTTGGGCTGTATTGTTATAATGTTAGAACTAATGTTAGGCTTAGTTGTGCCGTAAGTCCTTGATATTGCAGTAATGTTATATTGTTATAATGTTATATAAATAATTATTAATATCCATAAAATAACATCTGCATAGCCTGTTCGTTTGATTCTCTCTGAAAAAACCCTTGAGACCCATTTCAGAGCCTAACATTATAACATTACTAACATTACTTTATTATCAATAACTTACCGTAAATTAAATCCTAACAATACACTTACATTATCCTAACATTAGGAACTGGTCGGGCAAATGCTGGACAATTCTGAAAAACTACGAATTGTCCACGAGCTCATAAGACCATTAACTACATAATGCTTGGGTATAATACAACCAATACTGTCGCAGCCTCGGCTGGTTAAGGGCTCACTCGTGGAACATACATATAAAGGGCTCACTCGTGGAATATTCATACCAGGAATTAAGATCGAGTGTTGTTTTTTTACCACAAGACTAAAGTATGAGATTGGTGACAATTCAAAAAAACCGGGAAATGTCGCCAAAATACATCACTAAATACTTGATTATGTTGAAAATATCAGTCATAATAAGAATGTGCAATTTCGCACTTTTTAAAAGGAAAATATGTTATGTCAAAATTAGAAGAAACCAACGTATCAGCCACTGATACGCTCGCAGTTACTGAGCAAGTAACACCACAGATATCCGTACTTAGTGCGGAAGATACCGCAGTATTTCTAGATGTTGGGCAAGCATTAGCCAACATTTCTACAGATACTGAGAGGAATGTGCAAAACTGTGTTACCCAATTAACGCCATACGTTACCACAACGACAGATGACGATGGCAACGAAACCAAAGCAATCACATATGATGTTTATATGGGGTTTCATGCCAAGGTTTCTGCAGGGTTTGCGATTATTAAACCATGGGGAGAAAATACAGAATTATATTTGTCTTATCTCAAATCCGATATTTCGCCATTTGTTGGGAAAGTTTTAGAAATGCTAGGTGTTGAAATCCCAAAAAGCCCAACAAAGGGAGCGACCACGAAAAGAAGTTCACGCAAGCAAACTGCAGAGAGGATTGAAAAGCTAGCAAAGGACAATTCTTTGGAAGAATTGGAAACCAAAGCCAACGAACAGCGAGCATTGGCAAACAAATCTCCGATCAAATCTGAAGCTAGAACCAAAGCCAACAAAAAAGCTAGCGAGTTTGAGCAAGCGTATTCTAAGAAGGAAGCTATTTTGGCGGGTGCATTGGTTGAGTTAGCGAAGCCATTTAGNAANGAAGTTACNGANAATAANAAAGAGCTAACAGACGTTAGCCGATTAGTCGCCATGCTCTGTATTGCTAATCCAGCGATGGTTTCCAAACTTCATTTTGTGGACACTTATAGTTGGGTAGAAAAAAACAAGAATTACCCTGTCTTTCAGAAAGAAATGGAGGAATGGTTAAAGACAATGCCTAGCTTTGCGGAACATATCATGCAAACTAAGCAAAAATAACTACAAAAAAACTTCCTTTTAGCCCCCAATCGGGGGCTTTTTTTTGCCCTAAATACTTGACACCTTTGGCTTTTTGTGGGAACTGGTGGGGAAGCGATAGCTGTCCTCAAAACCGCACTACGGCACACCCCGCCTCCGTGCAGGACAGCTATCGCTTCCCCACCACACTGTTTTGCACATTCAAATTTAATTTTTGGAACTTTGTGGGGTGGGGGTTGTCTTTTTGGCTAGTATGTGATATACACGTAATATAGAAAGCCCCCTAACCGTTTTTGGGTCCTATGTATATGACATATATAGTATTTTATACAGCATGGATGTATGTGGCGTTTCCTAAACCTCATATTTATAAATGTGAATTGCAGGGAATGGAACACACGTTGTGTAGATACAAATGTTATAACAATACCCATTCGTTTAGGTGGTTTGAACCTATGGACAAAGATGGTTGTAAAATACGAAAAATTTACTTCAGAACATGAGCATACAATTAAAAGCGGACAACGAACATCCGATACCTGATAGGCTTCAAACACAGAAAGCCGCTACCCCCGAAGAAGAACTTACTGTGGCTGAAAATACTGTAAAGTATCTTAAAAGCACCGGGGCCCTGCCGGACGTTCAAACACACGATATTAGAAAAGCACAACAACTATTTAAAGACTTCAGCCAGGTATCGCATAAGACATTAACACAGCCTGCTGTAGTATTAGCCCTGAGTGGGTATGTAAAAGAATATAGCAGTGCACTAATATCAGATGCCTCAGAAACAAGGAATCTTATACATAACAGACTTTTAGAGATAAGCAGTTGCGGCAATCCACGGTATGAATTAAAAGCGTTAGAGCTTTTGGGTAAAATGTCGGATGTGGGAGCATTTACAGAGAAGTCTGAATTGACAGTTACCCATAAGTCTGCAGATACTTTGAAAGGTTTGATAACTGATAAGATTCACAGACTGTTGGATTTAGATGTAACAGATGCAGAAGTTATAACCGATTCGCTCGATGAAGAGTTAAAAATGTTAGAGGAGGATGATGGAGGAGCAGATAACTCAGACGGAGTTACAGAACTTCCTGAAAAAGATAGACACCCTGCCTGAATCACAACTGCAGGACTTATACCGCACTCTTTCTGAGTATGAACTTATAAAAGAAAAGGAAGGGGCGGAAAAGGACTTTCTGTATTTTGTGCGTAAGGTATGGCCGAACTTCATATATGGGCCGCATCATAAGAGGATGGCTAATGCGTTTGAGCGGGTGGCTAACGGTGAAATAAAAAGATTGATTATAAATATGCCTCCACGGCATACTAAGAGTGAGTTTGCTAGTTATTTATTACCAGCGTGGTTTTTAGGGAGGTATCCGGCTAAAAAAGTAATCCAGACCTCGCATACAGCAGAACTTGCGGTTGGTTTTGGTAGAAAGGTACGAAATCTTGTCGATTCTGAAGCGTATAAAGATATATTTCCAGGAGTTGGACTGCAGGTTGACTCAAAGGCGGCTGGGCGTTGGGCTACCAACAAGGGAGGAGACTACTTTGCTATCGGTGTTGGAGGTGCTGTTACGGGTAAAGGTGCGGATATCCTCATTATTGACGACCCTCATTCGGAACAAGAAGCGACATTAGCCGAAACAAGCCCTGAAATATACGACAAAACCTACGAATGGTACACATCTGGACCAAGACAGCGTCTGCAACCGGGCGGAGCCATAGTAGTTGTGATGACAAGATGGTCAAAAAGGGACTTAACAGGCCAAATANTNAAAAATTCNGTGCAAAGGTCGGGNGAAGATTGGGAATTGATAGAGTTTCCCGCTATTTTNCCTAGTGGGAACCCACTTTGGCCTGATTTTTGGCCTATAACCGAACTAGAAGTGCTAAGAAATGAGCTACCTAACCCAAAATGGATGGCTCAGTACCAACAAAACCCTACATCAGAGGCATCTGCTATAGTAAAACGGGAATGGTGGAAGATTTGGGAAGAAGAAGACCCACCTGCATGTGATTTTGTACTAATGTCATGGGATACAGCGTTTGAAAAGTCTCAAAGAGCCGACTATTCTGCTTGTACTACATGGGGAGTGTTTTATAGAGATGGTCCGAACGGAGAACCACAACCTAACATAATATTATTGAACGCTTTTAGAGACAGACTAGAGTTTCCCGAACTAAAAAGAGAAGCCATAGACCAATATAGAACGTGGGAGCCTGATTCTGTTATCATAGAGAAAAAAGCATCTGGTGCTCCGTTAATATATGAAATGAGGGCTATGGGTATACCTGTGCAGGAGTTTACTCCTAGTAGAGGAAACGATAAAATATCGAGATTAAATTCTGTATCAGATTTATTTGCTTCAGGATTAGTGTGGGTGCCTGAATTACGGTGGGCAGAGGAGGTTGTTGAAGAAGTAGCTAGCTTTCCTGCGGGAGAGCATGACGATTATGTGGATTCTACATCGCTAGCGTTAATGNGATTTAGAAAAGGGGGGTATGTAAGAACACTTCTTGACGAAGAAGAAAGTGCATTGAAACCTTTTGGTGTGCGTAGAGAACCCTACTATTGAGGATAAATTATGATTGAGCAAGATGAAGGTATACAAATAGAAATAGAAGACCCAGAAAAAGTTACGGTTGGTATCGGAGGTATGGAGATTGAGATAGACCCAGATGCAGAAAGCTCTGACGATTTCAATGCAAACTTAGCTGAGGAGATGAGTGAAGAAGAACTTCAGGGTATAGCTGAAGATTTACTTAGCGACTATGAAGATGATTTAGCTAGTAGAAAAGATTGGATACAGACTTATGTAGACGGTCTTGATTTATTAGGGTTNAAGATGGAAGAGCGTTCTGAACCATGGCCGGGAGCTTGTGGCGTACACCACCCTCTTCTAACAGAAGCTCTGGTTAAGTTCCAATCTGAGACTATTATAGAAACATTTCCTGCTGCAGGTCCAGTAAAAACTCAAATTATAGGTGAAGATACTAAGGACAAGAAAGAAGCGGCAAAACGTGTCAAAGATGACATGAACTACCAGCTTACAGAGAAGATGGTCGAGTATAGGCCAGAACATGAAAGGATGCTTTGGGGTCTTGGTTTATCTGGTAACGCATTCAAGAAAATCTATTATGATCCGAGTTTAGAAAGACAAGTATCTATATTTGTACCTGCTGAAGATATAGTTGTACCTTATGGTGCTTCTGACCTAGAAACTTGCGAGCGTGTGACTCATGTCATGAGAAAAACAGCAAACGAGCTNCGTAAGTTACAAGTAGGGGGTTTTTACAAAGACATTGATCTTGAAGAGCCTTCTGATAACTTAGATGAAGCAGAAAAGAAAATAGCAGAAAAAATGGGATTTTCGGCATCATACGATAATCGTCATAAGATACTTGAGATGCACGTAGATTTAGATCTACCGGGGTACGAGGATAAAGACGGTATTGCTTTGCCGTATGTGGTTACATTAGATAAGAGTTCTAGCACAGTATTATCTATCCGTAGAAATTATCAGCCAGACGATTCTGCTAAGAAAAAGCGTAACCATTTTGTTCATTATGGGTATGTTCCAGGGTTTGGTTTTTATCATTTTGGTTTAATACACCTTATCGGAGCATTTGCTAAATCAGGCACTTCTCTTATAAGACAGCTTGTAGATGCAGGCACATTATCTAATTTACCCGGTGGTTTTAAAACAAAGGGTTTGCGAGTAAAGGGTGATGATACACCAATAAGTCCTGCAGAGTTTAGAGATGTAGACGTACCTAGTGGTTCTATAAAAGATAATATTATGCCTTTGCCATACAAGGAACCTAGTCAGACTTTATATAGTTTACTAGGAACTATAGTCGATGAGGGTAGGCGGTTTGCTAGTGCAGCAGATTTGAAAGTTGCTGATATGTCTGCGAACAGTCCAGTAGGAACAACTCTTGCTATATTAGAAAGAACCTTAAAAGTCATGTCTGCTGTACAGGCTAGGATTCATTATTCTATGAGGCAGGAATTTAGGTTATTAAAAGAGATAATAAGAGATTACACACCCACTACTTATAATTATAAACCAGACACTGGTTCTCCTATGGTTAAACAGGCAGACTACGATATGGTCGAGGTTTTACCTATATCTGACCCAAATGCTTCTACCATGGCACAAAAAGTTGTGCAGTATCAAACAGTTATGCAGATGGCTCAAGGAGCACCTCAGATTTATAACTTACCTCAGTTGCATCGTCAGATGTTAGATGTGTTGGGTATTAAGAACGCATCCAAGATTGTAGCTTTAGATGATGATGAAACACCTAGAGATCCAGTATCGGAAAACATGAATATATTGCGTATGGAGAAGTTGAAAGCGTTTATATATCAGGACCATGATGCACACATAACTGCACACATGGCGTTTTTGAACGATACTACTGTTGCTCAAGTAATAGGACAGAACCCTCAGGCAAAAGCAATAATAGCAGGACTGCAAGCACATATTGCAGAGCATGTCGGGTTTAGATATAGAACACAAATCGAGAAACAAATTGGTGCACCGCTACCTAAACCAGATGTAGAGCTTCCAGAGGAATACGAATTAGAGATATCAAGACTTGTTGCTGAAGCAGGACAACAAGTAGCTCAAAACAATATAGCTGCTGCAGCACAGCAAAAAGCTCAACAGCAAGCTAAAGATCCTCTTATACAGATGCAACAACAAGAATTGCAGATCAAAGCTCAAGAAGTTCAGAGAAAAGCTCAAAAAGACCAAGCAGATACAGCTATCAAACAAGCTCAGGTTGCTGTGGAACAAGAGCGTATTGCTTCTCAAGAACGTCAGAAACAGGCAGACACTATGGCTAAAGCCTTTACTGAGGACGCTAGACTAGAAGAAAAACAGACTACACCTTTAGTAAAAGCGATGATTGATGAGCAAATAGCTGCAAATAAAGCNGATGANGATGCTGTAAGGCAAATTCTACAAGATTCTATGAAAGACGATAAAAATATAACGANAGGTGAANAATGATAGATTCTGTGTATTTAGCACTTATAAGNACTATGAACAGAGAAATAACNAATATACAAGAGCATTTGGCTGACGGATCAGCTAAATCATTTGACGAGTATAGACATCTTTGTGGGGTGGTTAAAGGTCTTACCATCGCAATCGGACACGTAAAAGACCTGCAACAAATTAACGAGGAAGAAGACGAGTATGGCGATTGAAAACGAAGAAAAAGCCACTCAACTACCGCAACCTTCTGGGTATCACATTTTATGTACGATACCTAATATAGAAGAGAAGTATGAGAGTGGTCTTATAAAAGCAGACACAACTCTTCATTATGAAGAAGTTTTAAGCACTGTGTTTTTTGTAGTAAAGATGGGGCCTGATTGTTACAAAGACAAAGATAGGTTTCCAAGTGGTCCTTGGTGCAAGGAAGGTGATTTTATATTAGCTAGACCTAATTCTGGCACTAGGGTAAAAATACATGGGAAAGAGTTTCGTTTACTTAACGATGATAGCGTGGAGGCAGTTGTTGAAGATCCACGAGGTATTTCACGAGCATAGGAGATAAAGATGGCAGAAGAGCAAGTAAAACAGGAAGAAGAAAAAGCAGAAAAGGTAGAAGCAGCTTCTGAAGAGTTGGAAATAGAAATAAGTGATGACACTCCAGAGGCAGATCAAAATAGAAAGAACCTACCTAAAGAGCTAGTTGAGAAACTTGAATCTGATGAANTATCTGAATATGACGANAAAGTCAAAGATAAGATATATCAGCTTAAAAAAGTTTGGCATGATGAGCGTAGAGAGAAAGAGCGGGTTCAACGAGAAAACACAGAAGCTGTAAAAGCGGCTCAAAAGTTAATTAACGAAAATAAAAAACTAAAAGAGCAGTTTGCTAAAAATGCTGAAACAGGAATTGACTTAGAGTTAAAAGCTGCTAAGCAAGAGTACAAAGATGCGTATGAGTTGAATGATAGCGACAAGATATTTGATGCTCAACAAAAGCTTAATAACATAAACTCCCGTGCTGAAAAAGTAAAAGCTTTAAAAAATACTTTACAAAAGGAACCAAATGAGGCACAATCGGACCAACAGAATGTACCCGCTGCTCTACCGCCTGACGCAAAGGCAATAGAATGGCAAAAGAAAAATGATTGGTTTGGCAAAGACGAAGAAATGACAAGCCTTGCGTTAGGGTTACATGAGAAGCTGGTAAAGCAAAACGGTGTGGCTTATGCTACAACTGACGAATACTACGACCGCATCAATGATACGATGCGAAAACGTTTTCCAGAACACTTCGATTCTGAATCTGCTGAAGTAGAAACGAAAGAAACTACTAAAGCAAAACCCGCAGCAGTTGTTGCTCCGGTGTCACGAACTACGTCTTCAAAAAAGATACGGCTAACGTCATCGCAGGTAAATTTGGCGAAGAAATTAGGTTTGTCACCAGAACAATATGCTAAAGAGTTAATAAGATTGGAGAATAGAAATGGCTGAAAAACGAATAAATAGATCTCACGAGAACCGTAATTCACAAGAGCGTCCTAAGAGTTGGGCACCTCCCGCTACGCTACCGGAGCCTAAAAAAGAAGCTGGCTTTGAGTATAGATGGGTGCGAACTTCTACTTTAAATGCTCCTGATCCTCGTAATATTTCTATGAAATTGCGTGAGGGGTGGGAACCCGTTAAAGCAGAAGAGCAACCACATATGAAATTGATGGCTGACGTTAATAGCAGGCATCCCGGTTGTATAGAGATTGGTGGTTTACTTCTTTGTAAGACTCCTAGTGAATTTGTTCAACAGAGAAATGAGCATTATTTAACACAGGCTAAACAACAAATGGAGTCTGTAGATAATAATCTCATGAGAGAAAGCGATCCAAGAGCACCTATATTTAAAGAGCATAAAACTTCGGTGTCTTTTGGAAAAGGTAAATAATTTAATTAGGAGATTAAAATGGCAGCTACTGCTTCCCCTTTTGGGTTAAAACCTACCAATATGATTGGTGGTGCACCCTACAATGGCGGTGCTATTAGACATTTCCATGTGAAATCTAATAACTCTGCCGCAATTTTCAACGGTGACTTAGTTGTGCTAAGTTCTGCTGGGCTACCAGCCGCTGTATCTTCTACACCTAGTGCTATTAAAGACGCTCATGAAGGAGCTGCTGGTACACCAGGTATTGTAGGAGTTATGGTAGGAGCTACGTACATTGACACTAAGGGACAATTGCAATTTGACCAATACCTCCCAGCTAATTCTGTAACTAATGGGTTTACATCAGTTAAGATTATGGTTAACGATGATCCTAGACAGTTATATAAGATTCAAGCTAACGCTGCGTTGGGGACATTCAACAGCGGCACAGATGGATCTGGTTTTGCTGGTGCGATTGGTAAAAACTGTTCTTTAGATTTCAGTACATCAGGCAGCACAACAACGGGTAATTCAGGCGTAAGTCTTAAAATTGATACTAACGGTGGTACTTTAGCAGCAACCGCAACTCTTGGTATGAGAGTTATTGATGTTGTTGAAGGCACTGAAAGTGACAACTTCCCTGAGTTTATTGTTAAATTTAATGTTGGCGTACATGCGTATGACAACTCATTAGGCGTATAAGGAGACTTTAAATGGCTATTTCAAGAGCACAATTACTAAAAGAACTCCTTCCCGGCTTAAATGCTTTGTTTGGGCTTGAGTACCAGAAGTATGGTGAAGAGCACAAGGAGATCTATGAGCAGGAAACTTCTGAGCGTTCGTTCGAAGAAGAGACAAAGCTTTCTGGCTTTGGTGCAGCTCCAGTGAAAACTGAAGGTGCCTCTGTAGAATATGACAACGCACAAGAAGCTTTCACAGCTAGGTACACCCATGAAACTGTTGCTATGGGCTTTGCGATAACAGAAGAGGCTTCCGAAGACAATCTTTACGATAGTCTAGGTGCTCGTTATACAAAGGCTTTAGCTCGTGCCATGGCTTATACCAAGCAGGTTAAAGCTGCTGCAGTTCTCAACAAAGGGTTTACTGGGACAGGAAATCCTACATATGGTGACGGCAAAGTTTTATTTGCAACTGACCACCCATTAGTTCATGGTGGAACAAACAGTAACCGTCCAACCACAGGTGCAGATTTGAACGAGACATCTTTAGAAGATGCAGTAATTCAGATTGCAGCTTGGACAGACGAGCGTGGTTTGTTAATTGCAGCTAGACCTAGAAAGCTCATCATACCTCCTGCTCTACAGTTTGTGGCAACACGAATCTTAGAGACAGATCAAAGAGTCGGTACAGCCGATAATGACGTTAACGCACTCCGTACAAACGGTTCTATCCCAGAGGGATATACAGTTAACCATTATCTAACTGATACTAACGCTTTCTTCTTAACCACAGATGTACCTAACGGATTGAAGCATTTTGTCCGTGCACCTATGGCTACATCTATGGACGGAGACTTTGATACAGGTAACGTACGTTACAAAGCTCGTGAGCGTTATTCATTTGGCGTTTCCGATCCTTTGGGAATGTTTGGTTCACCTGGAGCATCATAATAGGGTGGGGGCATTTCGCCCCCTTTCCTTTTCAAGGAGATATAAATGGATTTAGTTTTTAAATTTTGGGACGCTTGGACAAAGCAAGTCTCTGAAACAACAAAAAACGTTATAGATGCTAATGCGTCAATAACAAAAAATATGGTAGACCAAGCTCAAAAGCCTTATACTTGGATTAAAAATACCATTCAAAAATAACTAGGGTTAATAGTCATACATACTGACCTAGCAGACGTATTAGAGAATGTATGACGATGTGCTAATACACGGAGATAAAAATGGCAACAACAACATTTTCAGGCCCAATCAAAGCGGGTGATAAAAAAGACGGAGCTACTTCAAACACTGGTTTCGTAATCATGGCTCAATCAGCAGTAGTAGATATTGTTGGTGCAACCGCTACAACAACAGTCGGTGTCGTACCAGCAAACTCTAAAATTACAGAAGTTTCATTTAATGTTGTAGAGGCTTCTAATAATTCTGCAGCAGCTACTCTTTCTGTTGGTTTTTCAGGAGCTACAACAGCTTTATTAAATGGTGCAAATGCTAAAGCAGTTGCTTTAACACAAAGTACAGGAATGGCTACTGCTTCTATAAATATTGGTACTGGTGATCGTACAGTCATCGCTACGTTTAATCCAACAGGTGTAGTGGATGGTGATGAAGGTATTGCTGATGTAACTGTTAAATATCTACAGAATATAAACTTAGATGTAACTGACTCATAAGGAGTAGGTTATGGGTATTGGAAGATATACAGGTGATATATCACAGGTATGTAATTCAGCGGCATTAGCTTCAGGGAATAGCACACAACTTCTTCCTTTGGGTAAAAGAGTCCGACTAAAGAAGATTACTCTTACTGAAACAGATTTAAATTTTGAGTTAAGAGACGGTAGTGCGGATGGTACATTAGTGTGTGCTTTTGCTACGGATAGAGGTGCAGGACAAGCTATGTGCGAGTGGGATTTTTCTGGGCAAGGGTTACTATTTAAAAATGGCGTAAACCTGACTGCTAAATCGGCCGCACTTAGTAATTTAGCCTCATTTTGCCTTTATTATGAAGGTTAGCTATGCCTAGTGTACTTAGATTTACTCCTCACGATGATAGAANTACCGCTACATATGACTTTGCCAACCGTGCAACTGCGAGTGCCGACGAAAGAGGTTCTCATGTAGATAGCGGCTCAACTAAAGGGTATAAAATAAAAGGGCAAATTGTGCCTTTAACCAGACGTTTAAGAGTTCTTGGTTATCATTTAAAACTTAATGGTACACGAGATTCTGGGACAAACATAAAGTTACACATAGCTCTATTTGATAATGGGCCGGGAGATGGCGGTGGTACGGTAAAATTCATACACGATAATCGTTCTGGAACTAATACTACTTCAGATGTATCGGTTGCTTTTGAGATGAATTACGGATGGAGGTATTTTCCATCGCCCGGATTATTATTTAAAAAAGGCGTGTATTTTTTTCTACATATGCCAAATAGTACTACTAATAGTACAACCGAATTGTTTCCTAGAGAATTTAACTTAATTGTGGAAGGCTAGTAATGGCACATGTAAATGATGGAGCAAGAGATATTTCAAAACCGGATTTTCCGGTCGTAGCTGTTACTAATAGTAGCTCTATGAATGAAACAGAAAATCCACAAGAAGTTTTAGTATCACAACGATGCCGTTTGAGAGGGTATGTTATAAGTAGATCGTATGTGTGGTTTAAATTATACGATTGTGATGATGTAAATGACACGGATGATAATGTAAATTTAAAATTACAATATTCAGATTTTAACACGCAACAATGGAGAATGTGGCAGGATGTTATGCTTCCCGATAGAGGTATATTATTTANAACAGGTATAGTTTTAAAAAGAGTGGCAACTCCCGGTGGTGAAACTGTGGACGCAAATAATAATTTATTAGACCCACACGACTTAAATTTACTTGTGGAGGAATAACATGATAGCTAAATCTTTTACTCCTTCCTCTATAACTTTTAATTCAGCTTCTGCTCAAGGGACTATGATAGGAAATGTGCAAATTTTACCTGAAGGCACTAAGGGGTACTTGAAAGATTTTTATTTTGAGGCTCCCGGTGATGCTGGCGGAGAATTTGTTATTAAAGAAAGTACCGCAACGTCTACCCCTCTAATAAAATTAAACTTACAAACTAATTCTGATGCCGCTAATAGTATATATNTNGGGGGTAATGGTAGACCTCATAATTTAGATTTACCGGGAAGAGGTATAAAGTTTAACGGTTTAGCTTTTCATTTTGAACGGCTCTATATTATAAGTTCTTCCGATCAAGATGCGATACAATATAGACCAATTACTGTAGTGTATGACGTATGAAAAAGAAACGTAAAGGAATGGGAATCAAGACTTCGGTAAAGTCAGGTAATTTCCGTCCTACAAAAAGNGGNGCNGGNATGACNAAAAAAGGNGTNGCTGCATATCGCAGAGCTAATCCNGGTTCTAAGTTAAAAACTGCTGTTACAGGNAAAGTTAAAAAAGGNTCTAAAGATGCAAAAAGACGTAAGTCATTTTGTGCTCGTTCTGCTGGGCAGATGAAGCAATTCCCCAAAGCAGCTAAAGATCCAAACAGCCGTTTAAGACAAGCAAGAAGAAGGTGGAAGTGTTAATAGATACAGTAACTGCTTTTCAAGGTAAAAAAATGGAAAAAGAAGAGATACAGAAAATATTCAACAAGGACATAAATAGTACAGTTGCTGTCCAGGGTAACGAGATAAAACATATGCAACAAGATATGGACGAGATGAAAGCTGACATTGAAGAGATAAAAAAATCTTTAGTTGAAATTCACGCTGTACTATCAGAGGCTAAGGGTGGTTGGAAAACACTTATGTGGGCAGCAGGTGCAGGTAGTGCTGTAACGGCATTCTTAATTATGATTCAACAATTTTTTTGGGGGAAGTAAAATGACTAAAGAAGAACGTGAAAAAATAAAAAATATGACACCAGAAGAGCGTAAAAAATATATAAAAAACCGTATTAAAAACATGTCGTCTTCGGATGTTGATAAAGCTACACGGTCTCTTGGGTTAGGCGGTGGAGGTGCTGGTCTTTCTATGAAAGCTCAATTAGAAGGTAATTTACCGGGTAAAAAGAAGATGAGGCGAGGCGGAAGAGTTAGCGGAAGCTATCAAGATGCGTTTAATAAAAAACAAAAAAGAGATTCATCTTCTCAATATAAAATGCCAGAACCTGCTGCTAACGATCCACGTAAATCTAGCTATGGTAGCACCAAATCAACTAAACCTACTAAAACAAGTAACCGAGTCAAAGGCACTACTAATGTAAGAACTGAGACTAAAAAAAGAGGAGGCAATCCTTTGTTTATGAAGCGTGGGGGCTTGGTTCATGGTAACGCTTCTAAAAGAGCTGATGGTATAGCTAAAAGAGGGAAGACCAAAGGTAGGAAAGTATAATGAACGATGAAGAGCGTAGAAAACGTAAAATTCGCAAAAATAAACGTGATTTAGCAGGAGGCAAACTACTAGAAACCGTTCGTACAAGAATGCGGGCTGAAGATTCTGAAGCTCTTGAAAAAGACGTACCTAAAAAATATGAGGAAACTAAGAAACAAATATCTAACCAAAAAGGTGGGACAAAAGGCGGTGGGCCAAAAGGTGGTGGTTCAGGTGGCGGAGGTGCTGGAGGTATAGGCTTTTTGAAGTTAATAAAGCCACCGTATAAGAAGTTGAGAAGAGGCGGACTTGTTAAGAAAAAAATTGATGGTATAGCTAAAAGAGGTAGAACAAAAGGGAGAAAGATTTAATTATAACGTAGGAGGTAAGGGTGGCTTATTTAATTAGTAACATTCCATATACAAAAGTATGGGTTAGGAAAGAGTATACGCATGGACATCAAAAGTACCACGGGGAGTTCATACATGGGTTGGCAGTTGCAGTCACGACAATGCCAGACCGATGTCTCAGTTTCCAAATCATTTTTACAGGATGCGAAGGAGAAGAAGGAGAAGTTGGACCCCATGGTGGGGCCATGTGGGCTCGCCTACCGCTCACCGGATTATGTGGGGACATACCAATGGATGAGTGGCCGGAAAGAATGGAAACCCATCTTGCACAGCCGTGGGACTGCCCATCGCACTACCACTCAATTGTGTCCTTTGACAGGTGTAAACCTAGCCCCTGGCTTGCAAAAATTGCAGGGGAATTTCATACAGCGAGATATCTCTTCACTGTGGACTACACTGACAGCGAAATCGCAGACTGTCCCGCCCAACATAAGCAGAGTCATGTTATGGTGTTAACAGATGGTCAATGGAAAGGTAACATGGTAGCATTACCAAATAACAGAATACGTGTAACTAGCCCAGCTTTGTGGGTAACTGGTCAGGGTGCTCCAGATTTTAGACCTTCTCAGTTTACACATTGTGCGGAGCAAGACGATTCCTATATGGACCCAGAAACTACTTTTAATAATTTATATCATGACAATAGCGAGGACTCAAATGAAAAAGCAGTTAACCGGAAATCAAAAAAAGTTAGACGCAAACAAAAATAACAAAATTGACGGGGAGGATTTTAAAATGCTTCGTGGTAATAAAATGGCAAAAGGTATGGCAAAAGGTGGTGCTATCAAAACTAAGATGGCTAAAGGTGGTTCTGTCAAAATGGCTAAAGGTGGTTCTGTCAAAATGGCAGGTGGTGGCATGATGGCAAAAGGATATTCTATTGGCGGTGCTATTGAAGACCAAAAGAAAAAGAAAACCAAGATGGCTAAAGGTGGTGCTAAAGGCGGAACCAAAATGGCTAAAGCGAATGGTAAGAGAAAGCGTGATGGTGTAGCTTCAAGAGGAAGGACTAGAGCGTAATGAGTCCTTTCCCTAGCAATTATACTGGACCGGGTATTCAGGTAGACTCTTTCCCTCGTAGACCCGCACCTGTGCCAGTATCTCCTTACCAACCTCCACGTTTTGGTGGTATGGGAGGCCCTTTTGGGGGTATGGGTGGTGGTAATCAGTTTGATTTTACTCCTGGAGTAAGAAGTTTGTTACAGCAGATTAATAATCAAGCTGAGTCTCTTTTTCAGTTACGAGGTAGTTTAGAGAGATATTTAGGTGCTGGAAGGAGAGGTAGAGGTAGCCCTATGCGACCTATGCCATCAAGTATGGCACCAAGTATGGCACAGCAATTAAATATGTTAGGTGTAGGCGGTGCAGGGCTAGGTAGGATGATATCGGGTGCTCCGGGACAGCCTAATGTAGGGTTAGGTTCTTTAGGCATGGGCCAACCTATGTCACTTCCTAGCTCAGGGCCTAGATAATATAATGGAGGAGTATAATGGCTGTTAAAAAGAAAAAAACCACTAAGAAAAAATCAGGTTCTAAACCAACGAACCCAGCTTTGTATGCAAGAGTAAAAGCTGAAGCGAAACGTAAGTTCAAGGTCTATCCATCAGCTTACGCTAACGGTTGGTTAGTCAAAACGTATAAAGCAAGAGGTGGAGGCTACGCATAATGTCTCTTAAAGAATGGTTTGGTAAAGGTTCTAAAGGGGATTGGGTAGATATAGGTGCCCCTAAGAAAAAAGGCAAATACCAAGCCTGTGGACGTAAGTCTGCAAAAGGAGATAGTAAGCGTGGTTATCCAAAATGCGTTCCTAGGTCAAAGGCTAAGTCTATGACTTCGGCACAACGTAAATCAGCAGTACAAAGAAAAAGAGCCGCTGGTAACCCAGGTGGTAGGCCTACAAATGTCAAAACTATATTGAAGAAGAAAAAGAAATGAGTACAACTGGAACAACATCTTTTGATTTAGACGTAAACGAAATAGTAGAAGAAGCTTTTGCTAGATGTGATACAGAGCTTCGTACAGGTTATCATTTGTCTACTGCTAGGCGTTCTTTAAATTTACTAACTTTAGATTGGGCAAATAGAGGTATAAATCTATGGACAATAGCAGAAGGCTCTATACCTTTAGTTAAAGATACTATTGAATATGACTTGCCAGCAGATACAATTGATTTACTAGAACATCAGGTGCGAACTGGGTCTGGGTCTAATCAGTCTGACATAACTATAAGTAGAATATCAGTTAGTACTTATGCGTCAATACCAAATAAAAATGCTACAGGTAGGCCTATACAGATATTTATTGACAGGCAAGTATCACCCAAGATAAAGGTATGGCCTGCACCGGATCAAAGTAATACATATACATTAGTGTATTTTAGAATGAGAAAGATACATGATGCAGGTGACGGGGTAGAAACTCAGGATGTACCTGCAAGAATGTTGCCTTGTCTCGTAGCAGGTTTATCGTATTACTTAGCTCTAAAACTACCAAATGCTGCTCCAAAACTACCTTTTCTAAAACAAGAGTATGAAGAGCAGTGGATGATAGCTTCTAGTGAAGATAGGGAAAAAGCCCCTCTCAGATTAGCACCTAGGGAGTTTTTGTATTAATGGGACAATATGCTAAAGGCGAAAGAGCTAAAGGTGAATGTGATAGATGCGGGTTCACTTATAAGCTAAAAGAGTTAAAAACCCTTGTTATTAAAGCAACAAGTGTTAATATAAAGGTGTGTCCTGAGTGTTTTGAAAAGGACCATCCTCAACTTAGTTTGGGTATGTACATAGTGCAAGATGCTCAAGCTCTACGAGACCCACGACCAGATAATACTAGATTTGAGACTTCTACTTCAAGAAGCTATCAGTACGGATTTAACCCTGTTGGGTTAGGAAACGAATTTGATTTAAATATAACTAATAAGTTGGTTGCTACTGGTGCTGTAGGTGCAGTCACTGTAAATATTACTACGGAGAGTTAATTGAACTATACTGAGTTATTTGAAACTATAAAAGGATTTTGTGAGAACGATTTTCCTGACACTTCTTTTAAAGACAGTGTGGGTTCTACTATTAGTTTAACTAGTGCAGAGCAAATAAATAGATTCATAGATTTAACAGAACAGAAAATATATAACTCTGTTCAAATACTAAGTTTGCGAAAAAATGTTACAGGCACAATATCAGGAGGTAACAAATTTTTAAGTGTTCCTGAAGATTGGCTAGCAGATTTTTCTTTAGCTGTTATAGACACAGTGGGTAGGTATCATTATCTTTTAAATAAAGATGTTAACTACATAAGAGAGGCATTTCCTATCCCTGGTAACACGGGCAGACCATCACATTACGCTTTATTTGATGATACTACTTTTGTTTTAGGCCCTACACCAGATCAAGATTATGTAACAGAGTTATATTATTTTTATTACCCACCTTCTATAGTAACGGCAGGTACTTCTTGGTTAGGTGACAACTATGATTCTGCTTTGTTATATGGAGCTTTAATAGAAGCTCATGTGTTCATGAAAGGTGAACAAGATGTATTTGCTACATATGCTCAAAGATACAACGAAGCGTTATTAGGTTTGAAGATGCTCGGTGAAGGTAAAAATAAACAAGATGCTTATAGAACTGAACAAAATAGGTTAAAGGTTAATTAATGTTTAATATAACTACTGGAGAAGTAACAACACCAACTGTAAAAACTAGTAATTATGGAGGTTTATCTGCTGATGATATTGCAGAGATATGCACTAATAAAATAATGTCAGTATCAGAAACAGCTCCTCCAGCCATACGAGAACAAGCTAAATTTTTTAAAAATCAATTGTATGAAACTGTAAGACTTCATGTACTTCAAGCTATGGAATCTGAACGAGAAAAATGTGTCCAAACTTGTATAAAAGGTGGGCATGACGAAGTGGCTAATATATTAAGGAGATTATAATGGCAATCACTCAAGCAATGTGTACTAGCTTTAAGTCTGAGCTTTTAACTGCTACACATAATTTTACTAACGGAAGTGGTCATACTTTTAAACTAGCTTTATTTACAGATTCAGCTAGTTTAGGTGCAGGTACTACTGCTTATTCAACATCAAATGAAGCTAGTGGAACAGGATATAGTGCGGGCGGTAATACGTTAACTAATGTTACACCTACTACAAGTGGGACCACAGCTTTTACAGATTTTGACAACACTTCTTTTACAAGTTCTACGATTACCGCTAGAGGGGCTTTGATTTATAACAGTTCTCAAAGTGATAAGGCAGTTTGTGTATTGGATTTTGGTTCTGATAAATCCTCCACTGCTGGTACTTTCGCAATAATATTTCCCACTCCTGATGCGAGCAACGCAATTATTCGTATAGCTTAATAGGAGGTTGTCATGGCTTTAATACAAGCAGATAGAGTAAAAGAAACATCTACTACTACAGGCACAGGTAATTTTACTTTATCAGGTGCGGTAACAGGGTTTAGAACTTTTTCAACTGGTGTCGGTGTAGGAAATACTTGTTATTATGTAATAACAGATAACAGTGATTATGAAGTAGGTCTAGGCACATTAAATTCTACATCAGTTCTTGCTAGAACTACGGTCTTAACTTCCTCTAATTCCAATAATGCTGTTGATTGGGGGGCGGGATCTAAAGATGTCTTCACTACATATCCTGGAGCTAAAGCAGTTATATTGGATTCTAATAACGAGTTGTCTTTAGGTAGTGCTTTAGGTGTCGCAGGAAATGTTTCTGTAGGTGGCACATTTCAAGTAACAGGCGAATTTAATTTATCAGATATTTCAGCTAGTGGAACACTCGATGTAGCAGGAACAACTAATTTAGCTACTGCTAGTATTACAGGAACCGTAAATGTAACAGGAGAAACTACACTAGACGATGTATCTGCTAGTGGTACTTTAGATGTTGCAGGGGAAACTAATTTAGCTACTGCTACTATTACGGGTAATCTATCTGCTGATGGTACACTAAATATATCTGGTAACGGTTCTGTAGGTGGCACATTTAATGTAGAAGGTGATCTTAAAAACACATCGGGTAATTTAACTGTAGATCCAGCTACTCAGATATTTGAAATAAAAGGATCTGGTTCAACTGAGGGACAAGTTCAACTTAATTGTGCTGTTAATACACACGGTCAAAAAATAACTGCAGCAGATCATGCTGTTTCAGCTACTAATACTTTAACGCTACCCGGAGGTAGCACAATAGGAAATGCGAATGCTACTTTAGTTTCTGATACAGGCACACAAACATTAACTAATAAAACTTTTGATGATGTAACTTTAGGAACAGGTACAGCAGATATATCAACAATGGTTAGTCAGGTTGCTTTTCAAAATAATTTAAGAGAGCGAACCAGTATAAACACTACAAGTGCTACAGGCACTATTAACTTTGATATATTAAGTCATAATGTTGAACTCAGAACAAATGATGCAGCAGCTAACTTTGAACTTAATTTTAGAGGAAATGCCAGCACTGCTTTTTCTGCAACTGTAGCTGTAGGTCAAACAACATCATTTGCTTTTGAATCTAGTATGGGTAGCACAGCTTACTATCTAACAGCCATACAAATAGATGGCTCTACAGCTTCACCTGTTCACTGGCAAGGAGGAACCACTGCACCATCGGAGGGTAATGCCGCTGGCATAGATAGTTATTTAATTAACATAACTAGAGGGGCAGATGGGGGTAGTGGCACAGCACAATATACTTGTCTAGCTTCTCAAACTCAGTTTGGAAAGGTCACTTACTAATGCCACTCAAAGGGTTAAAAGGAGGGTCAGGTGTAAAACCACTGGGTTATGGTCTTGGGGCTGCTGAAACGGAAGAAACAGAACCTAATTTTAATGAGACTGTATTACTTCTTCATGCAGATGGTTCTGAAGGTGAAGGAAATACTGCTGCATTAGGTGACCCAAATTATAAAGCATTTAGAGATAACTCTACATCAGTTCATGCTATTACTGTAAATGGTGATGCTTATGGTAATGACTTTAGCCCATATTATTATGCTGATGGATATTGGAGTGTTGCTTTTGATGAAGCGTCTGATATACAAATTGCACACTCTTCTGAGTTTAACGCAGGTACAGGGGCTTTTACTTTAGAGGGGTTTGTATATGTAAGTTCAAAAACTAACTACACTACTTTATATAGTCAGGGATATACAAATGCAGGGGGAATATTAATACAAACTGATAATAACACTTCTGGTTTCCGTGTTTTTATAGATACATCTAACCGTTTTACATTATCAGAAATTAATTTAAATGAGTGGGTGCATATAGCTATAGTTAGAGATGGCTCAGGTAACCTAGCGGGTTATATCAATGGAGTTCAAAATCAAACTGCCACTGGAGTAACTGATGATTTAAATAATACTTCTGTTGTGCAGATTGGGAAAGGTAGCACTTCTCATTATTTAGATGGTTATATAAGTAATTTAAGATTTATTAAAGGCACAGCAAAATATCAGGCTACATCTGGAGCATCTAATTTTACTGTCCCTACTACCCCCTTTACAGATGAATCAGGAACTTCTTTTTTAGTATGTCAAAGCAATAGATTTATGGATAACTCTACAACCGGACATACTTTAACTACTTCAGGAGCACCAAAAGTATCTACCAACACACCATTTACACAAAGTAAAACTGCAAATGTAGGTTCTGGATTTTTTGATGGTACTGGTGATGGTTTAACTACAGCCACAAGTTCA